>ERZ773147.374-NODE-374-length-55321-cov-27.710998_pt1 | contig 55321 bp, 93 predicted proteins | sample MGYA00580851_ERZ773147 | MGnify/ENA primary metagenome ERZ773147 (study PRJEB29015, sample SAMEA2737818) | human gut metagenome | biome: human gut; feature: human-associated habitat; material: faeces | place: China | collected 2012 ... | reverse complement strand
ACTGCTCAATAGGCACATACTGCTGTGTCGGTGCAGCGGTCTGCTGTGCCTGTTGTGCTTGCATCTGCCGCCATGCTTCCGGGCTGTAAAACTCTAACACGTCAGATTCACAAGTGTTTGGATTCAAACGTTTGCAGTAGATGACGCCACTACGCAAATCCGGGCAATACGTCCATCTTCCGTACAGATCAGACGGTATCGCCAGAAATTCTTCTCTGCTGGAAACAGGTCTGCCAAGCAACCAACCGCCATCTTGTACCGACTGCTGAACAGGCTGCTGCCCATTCATCGGCTGCGGACGCTGCGGCTGTGCCTGTTGCATCTGCGTGTTTGGCAGGGAAGTGGTAAGGCCAACCGTGCCCATGCCACCGTAAGGATTGACAGGCTGCTGCAAAACGCATGGTGCTCCGGGTGTCTGGTAATAGCTCATAAAGCATCCCTCCTTGTGCATCCAGTGTACCGCATCGGCAGAAAACGAAAGACAACGAAGGTACAACGAAGGACAAAAAAAGAAAAGTGCCCACACGGAAAAATCCGCATGAGCGCTTAAAGATATAAATATACTTATATAAAATGATGCAAAAATAGAAGGTTTTGCCGCTTTATTTGCAAAAAAATCCCCTGCTTTGCCTACAAAGTACCCAGCATGGAACGCAGGGCTTCGGAAAAGCAGGGGTTTTTGTAAAATCAAGAGTGCACCGTCCACACAGGCCGGTTCACTCTCTACAAAGGCCATAGCCTTTCAAATCATAAATCGTATGGCGTATAATGCAAAGACGCATATACCGATAAAACCACGCCTATAAATGCACTATGCCAAAACGGAAGAACGGCTTTTAGAACGCTTGATGTCGCCCCAAAAATAATCAGAGCGAACAAAACACGGGACAAAAAGCGATATATTTTATTTGCCATAATTCATATAAAATCGTCTCCCGCATGGTATGCACTGTAAGTAGGCGGGCGGGAGACTGTATCAAATATCCACCCTAATGCGCTTCTTTGAGAGGCCGGGTGGATTTGTTGATGTTATTATACCACAATCAATCCGTCACGACAAGAACCAGCGCAGGGCCGTTGACGCTGACCTCTGCGTCCTGATATGGCTCGACAATGGTCGTTTTCACGCCCTCGCGTTTGCGAAGCTCTGTAATAAGATTTGCGGCCGGAACATTTTCGAGGTTCACGGTGAGCTCCTTTCGTCTAGCTTTTCATCAATAACTTTCAGCCGGTAGCCTATCGCCGTCCGGCTGTAATGCGTCTGTGCTGCAATATCCGGCAGCGGGAGCCGCTCAACGTACCGCAAAAGAGCTATCTTACGGTCTACCCTCCCAAGCGGTGCGCTTTTGATGGCGGCGGTCATCTGCTGTCGGTCAAGTCCTTGCAGCGAAGCGGGCAGCACTACGCGAGCCGCCGCCACAGGCAGCACCGAGCCAGAAGGGCTGCGGCAGCTGTCCGGCGTTTCGCACCACATTGCCAAGCACGGCAAACTGGTGACGTTTTGTCACCATTTTGTTGGCATTGCCGAGATTGTATGTTTTCGTGAGGCCACGAAGACGTGCGCAGACCATTTTCGTGATGTGACGAAATTGCTCTTGTGCGGCGAACATCTCGGTGACGTCACCGAGATGGCGGTATGTAGTGCTGGTCATGGTGTTACTCCTTGTTATCCAAAACGATTACTGCGTACACGCGGAGGTTTTCCAGCTTTTCGATAACGGCATTATAAGTCGACTCCGTTGCGATGTGTGCGATGCGCTCTAACTCGTTGCTCTCTTTTGATGCAGCGATAATTTCATCCGCTGATACGCGTTTCATGCCTTCAATCAAATCGAGCAAATCTTCGACATTTACTGCGTTCATACCATCACTCCTTGCTTAGTGCCGTTTTTATGTAGCTCAATCATAAATTACCCCTTGTTGATGGTAGGTTTCTTTTCTGCCAGTGCCTTCTTCATCAGGCTGACGGCCTTTTCGATCACACTGTCCAGCACTTCATCCGTGATGAAAGGCTTCAGCCAGTCCGGCAGTGCGCCGCGCAGCGCGGCAAAGACCTGTGCCTTTTTCTTAGCACCCTGACCGCTACCCATGATGCTGTCCTCGGCGATGGTCACGAGCTCCAGCGCCCAGTCCTTGACGTACTGCTTGTAGCCAAGCCGGATGGCACCCACTGCCAGCGCGGCAAAGCCAATGACCATCAGCACCAGTGCGATGGGTGCGGGGATAAAGTTAAAGATTGCTTCCATGTGTTATGCTCCTTTCTCTAGGTCAGAAATACGGTGGTTTGCCACCTTGATTTGTTCTTCCATCACCGGGATGCGCTGGGCAAAATTGTTGTGCATCCGCACCTCCCGGGTCAGTTCTTCCAATTTTGTGTCCATGATAGCCTGCTGTTTTTCCAGCTTGGCATCCATGTCCTTTGCCGCCCTGTTGTTGGCGTAGATGGTACCCAAAAGCCCCAGAACACCGGTAATAAACGCTACGATGATTGCCTCGCTCATGCGCCCTCCCGGAGACGGGTCAGGCCCTTCTTGCGGATGATACCCGCATAGTCCTTGTATGCGTGGCTCATGTCCACGTTGGTGGTCACACCGGGTACACGGGCCTTGCTGGTATACTGCCACATGCCAAAGGGCCAGCTGGGAGCGGGCTTCTTCGTGCGGTATGCTGCCAGCCACACGTCGTAGGGTTTCAGGGCCGCGCCGCCCATGTACAGGAAGGTGCTGCCGAACCACAGGCCGGTGTAAAGCAGAGCGTACACGCCCCAGCTTTCCACCGTGCTCAGCATGTAGGCCGTCAGGTCGGTCAGCGCGGCCTTGCCAAGCGGCTTCTGCACTTCGTCCTCGATGTCCACGGCCACCGGCAGCTCAAAGCTCCGGCCGGTGAGCAGCTTCTTGAAGTACGCCAGCTCCTTGTCAGCCTGCTCCCGGTTGACCGCCTTAAAGTAGCCATACACGCCGCAGGGGATGCCAAGCCGCTTGCATTCGGCGTAGTTGCGGGCAAACTGCGGGTCAGTGTAGGGAGCACTGGGCCTGCCCGCTGCACTGTTGCCCATGGCGCGAATTATCACACCGTCCACTTTTCCGCTTGCCTTGACCTTCTCCCAGTTGATCGTGCCCTGATATCGGGATACATCCATGATTTCAGCCATAGCGTCCTCCTTACTGCGTGATTTCCTCAAAGCCGCTCTTGATGAGCAGCGCCTTGACCTTCTCCTTCAGCAGGCGGGGGCAGCGCTCATACAGAGCCTTTGCATCCTCCATAGTCTCAGCATACATGATTTCCTGTGCCCACAGCTTCGCCATCATACGTACCATCCTTTCTAATTTTTGTGTGATTTTATGCATAAACAATCTCGCTCATTTCAAGCAAGCATTGCCTGAGCATCTTGTTTTCTTCCTGCAGTGCCGCCACCGTCTCCGGCAGCTTCTCCCGGGCTTCGGCCTTTTTGCGCGCTTCTTCCTGCGCGGCCAGCTCTTCGGCGGTGTAGCGGATGTACTTCTGGATGGGCACCTGTTCCACCCATTCCTCCTGCGCCTGAACGCCGGGACGGTCAACGACCTTCTGCACGTCCTTTCCACCGTTCGGATACTCGGTCACGGTCTCCCAGTGCCACTGCTCCTCCACGCCCTTTACGGCGGGGTGGGTGATCTCTTCGGTGCTGGTGGTCAGGTAGCCCAGCGTCAGGTCCGGGTTTTCCACGACCGCGCCGGTCTCGTCAAGGATCTTCATTGTGTCACCTCCATGGGGGTCACATATTTGCCGATTCGCGAGTAAGATACTTTTCCGTCAGGACTTTCAGCCGACAGCATCCACTGTCCGCCGGTCTTGCCGGAGTCACTGCGGTTTACTTTTACGCATCCATTTTCGTCCAGCTGCATCGGGGGCACAAAGCTACCGTCGCTGCGCCGCAGGTGGAGTCTGATTTTGCAGGTTTTCCACTCTTCCGGGATGGCAAAGTGCAGACTGGTCGGGTGACCCTCACTGCCAAACTGCAATGTTGCCACAGTGTCAAATGTCACAGGGATCATCGTTCAAAACCTCCTTTCTCATGCCACGCGCTTCCAGATGTGCACATAGTAGGCGGCGGGCTGCACGGTATAGCTGCGACCGTAGATTGAGTTCGAGCGGGAAGCATCAAAGTAAACATCATACGTCGAACCTGAATTACCCCCGTAGCCACCCCAAGAAGTATTGAATTCTACGAATTTTAAAGCTCCCGATGATTTCAAAGACGCTTTTGAACCACGGAATGGGGAGCTATCTGCTTCCGTTTCTATTAAGCTACCTGTGATGTTGGGCAGACCGGCCTCCACCGTGCTTCCCGCTGTGTAGCCTGTGCCAGCACCCATCAGCACGCGGTTAAATGCAATCTCCTGCCATGTACCGCCAAACAGGGCGGCGGGGCTGGTAGTGCTAACTGTTTGAAAAATACTGCCCACGGGGTAGGCAGCCAAAGCGCTGTCCGCAGAAAGTGTTCCGTCCGCATCGACCGTCAGACCGCTGCCCACCTTCACACCGCCCAGCGTGGTTGCGGTGGCAATAGGGAGCTTGATGCCTTTCAGCGCATTGCCAACAGCTTTTGCGTCAGCCGGAGCACCCTCGACGCTTAGCGTCTTGTCGGTGCTCACGATGGCCGAAGCCCTGTCCGCTTCAGCTTTGGCAGAAGCGGCAGAGCTTCCCGCACTCTTTGCGTCTGCGGATGCTGACTGTGCACTTTGGGCCGCGCTGGTGGCAGCAGAATTTGCGATAGATGCAGCCGAAACGGCTTCTTCTTTTGCGTTAATCGCTCCCGCAACAGTACTCAGTTCGTTTAAGGTGGCCGCATTGATTGGCGTTCCTTCTTTTGTTGGCTCGTCATTTCGGATAAGAGTGACAATTTCGGATGTTCCATCCGATTTTACCATTGTCCACCGACCCGGATATTTCGCCACACGGTCTTCAAAAACCATATTGTCCATCTCCTGTCATGTATTCACCGGAAAACGTAACGTATGTTTTAGCAAGCGTTTCAATGTCGAACAAAATTTGCTCGATTTGATTCATCGTTGAAAAATCGAGTTTGTTCATGCTTTCTGGCGTATCTGCAATACCAGATGGGCCAGAGCATTTAGCGCGAATGGAGTTGATGTTAGAAAGCCAACGTGTTGTATCGGAGACTTTCATATATCCATCGACTGTCCAATCGGTCCGAACAGAAACAGATGCGCCAACAATGGAGCCAAGCTCCTGAATACCGGATTCGATACGGTTAAAATCTGTATAGCTTAAAGCGCCCTTCATTCCGGCAATCCATTCCGATTGTTCGGCTTTTGTCCACGTGCCTGTTCTCGCCTTTGCGGTAATTTCTTTCACACGGTCAACATCTGATTGCGTTCGGTCTGTAATCCAACGAGCCATAAATTATTCTTCCTCAACTCTGTTTTGATACCCAATAGGCAAATTGCTCGGAACGGTAAACATGTAATGATAACACTTATAGTTTGCGTCGCCAGAACCGATACAGTCATAAAAAAATAATTCTTCTTCGTCATTAGAATTACCAAGATGCGCTTTGTCCCAATACCCTGAAACAACAATAGAACGATAATAGATATCCCCAACAGAAGGATTCATGCCAAAATATTCAAGATGTGTAACGGGAGTTCTCGTCCACTGCTGATACGGGCTGTAAACGTCTCCGACCATAAAAAAAGGATTTCTCAGAAGTTCTTTTGCTGTAGGGAGCGGGCTTCCTTCTGCGTTGCATCCATAACCCCAAATTTCGTTAATACCACTACTGTTATCGGGAAATCCGTAGTATATTTCTTTTGCGGAAGGTAAAAATATACTGCGAGATAGAGTAGACACAGCAGAAGGTACGTACTCGTTAGAATCATTTTTTTTGAACGAGGGGGTATAATAAAAAGTAGTTTTTCCAATTTTTTTCTGCATAAAATCAGAAAAAGAATTTTTTATGTTTCCGTTCAATAAGGCATCGATACTGCTGGTCGAATACTCTGCAGGAGTTGTCATTTTACTATCCCACGCAATATTTTCTGTTTTCGCATCTTTAAGAGCAAGAAGAGTTCTCCCTTTGCCATTTAATTCCGGTTCGTAATTATGTTTTGAGACAAGAAAAGCGGTATAAACGCCAGCGACGGAGATGTATACAGTATCGCCTTCTTTGAGGTTGGAAATCTCATCCGCAATCGTAGTAGCCTTGCAAGAAGCGGAAAGACTTGCGACTGTAGCTGTGATCGTTGCCTTTCCGCTGTGTAAATACGTGACGTTGCAGACAGATACGCCGCGTTCATTCTTGATGACATTCAGCTCAACGATACCAACGGGAGACGCATTCCAAACAATAACAGGGGAATCGGCAGATGCAGGGGTAAGCGTTGCAGTGAGCGTGATCGTGTCGGAAGGGTGCAAGTAAATCTCAGAAGCATTGATTTGTAACGAATCAACATCTTCAATCATATACCCGGTAACGGAACCCTTGAAGCTGCCATTAAACGTGTAAGAAACATCCGTAATCAACAAGTTAGAAGAATATCCAAACTGATGATTGAGCTTGACAAAATCAAGAGCATCGTTGTGTGGGCTGGCACGATAAGACAGGGTGGCTTTTCGACGGTTAGAAAGCACTTTATAGCTTTCAGTTAGAACATTTTTTGGCTGGGAGACGATGGAAGAAGAGATAAGCGCGTTGTTTACACTTTGCGTAACTCCATCGCCAGTAGCGCCATTCGGATACAATGACGAAGCTCCATTTAGAGAGTAAGAGATGTTTTTTAGCTTATTAGAAAAAGTGATTTCCGGATACTGATAATCATTGATTTCAGTGATTTCATAAATGTCGGACTTGTTTTCAGGAAGGTACGGAACCCGGTCAATCCGAATCTCACCGTTTCTTGTCTGATACAAAGCCATACCAGCTGCGTTAGCAGAAAGCTGTAGCACATCAGCGTTTTTATACGAAGAATTTCCGTTGCTAAAATCAGTTGTATAATCCTTTAAAGATTCGTTGATGTAATAGCTGATACCGGAAACATCAAGAAGTTCCAAAGCGTCATAACACATTTCGTATAAAGTTCCGCTTTTCCTTCCGGTGTATAGTGAATCGATTAAAAACGCCAAAGCATCGCGAGCTTCAAAGGAAGCAGTAATGCCATTAGAAGGAATACTCCAACTAGAAAGGTAAAACTTACCTCCGTTAATCCATTCAGTCTGTCCGTCCAAGTCCATGCCATACTTTACAAAAACAGCTTGGCGTTCATACAGATACTTGTAGAGGCCGTCAGGGTTGATAGGATTCCATTTTTGATCGCTGTTATCAACGGAAAAAGAAATTGAATCCTTGGAAAGTTGACCGGAAATTGGGTCTCGCTTTGATTTATGGGAATACGACAGAAGATCTGTTTTGCTAAATTTCACACGTTGTCCAAATTCCACTTGCGAGATACGAGCTCTTCGGTTTGGAATACACCATTCAAGAATTTCAATAATAACCAAATCATAATTGGAAATCTCAAATTCAATTGAAGTTTCGGCGGAATCGTTGTTGTCAATTTGCTTTTCCAAAAGAAGAGCGGTTCCTTTGTAAGCGGAAACTTTAAATGATTTTGCCCATTCATTTAAAATTTCAGACCAAATGATTGTCAGACCCGGTATTTTTTCTTCGTGGATTTTACTAAAAGAAAATGTGATGGTTGGATGATTGGAGCTTGATACGCATTCACCGCTTACATAGCCGCATTCTTGATACGGTTCAGAATTCGGGACGATATCAAAGCTTCCATCTAAAACCCAAAAATTAGTTTCAGCAGTCGCGTAATTTCCAGAAGTGGAAATGTCCAGGTCAGTGATGGATGCCGCATTACTAAACACGGTTTGCGAACCTGAACTTGCAATAGCGTCCGTTTGCGCCGCATCATCAGCTGCATGATAAGTAATCTGAATAAAAGTTTCGGGTACAAGCGTATTATTATATTGTGAAAGCCACTTATCGGACGGCTTTACAGACATATAAAATCACCACCTTTAGACCTCAACCAGGCTCAAAGAACAATCCGTCCAGCCCATCACATTTCCGGTGTTTGGGCCCCTTCGCCACATTCCGGCCGTTCGGTCGGAAACATACATCTGGCGTGTGGAATAAGAAGCTGTCGCTTGATTGTAAAATCGTACCGTGCAATAAAAGTTTGTAGTGAATGGGCCGATGACGGAAGCCCATTGTTTTGCGGTAAGGTATTTCCACTTAAGAGCCACTTTTGCAACATCGTGTCGAACCACAGAGCCAACAACCTTGCCTTGCACGTTTCGGCCAGAATCAACGATGGTTGAAGTCGTTGCGCTATAAGAGGAAGGCTCTGGCAAATCTACGCCGTTCACTGATACAAGAGCTTGCATAATTCACCGTCCCTTCCTTAATAGCTATATACTTCCGTGCCCATGATTTGCACTCCACGGTCAGCCTGCTGCTTTTCGACCGAAGCAGTAATCTGCTTTCCGTCAATAAACAGCCTGACTTCCTTACCACCGGTAATTTCGTCACCATAGCGCTGGAAAATATCAAGAAACGCATTATAGCAGCCGTTGTAAACCGCGCCTTGCAGGTCGGAAGAACTTGTTGACCCGGATGATGTATTGCCGTAGTATCCATTTGCAGAAGTGGTGGAACCTGTAGAAGCATCGTATTCAGGGGTCCCGATGTAAGAAGAATTATCAGTTGAATATTTCCCGCCGAGATTGCTTACAATACCCGCAATCGCAGCGCCTAAGGCAATTGCGGCCGCACCGACAATAAGTGCTACAGGAATGCCGAAAACTGTAGACGAAAGCGCACCGGCAATAGAAGTAAGAAGGCCAACAAACGCAGAGCCGACACTTCCAATCAAGCCGCCCATTGCAGCAAAAATTTCAGGAAAAGAGCTTACAAGGCCACCGAAAAGGCCTTGACTGATTGCAGTGCCAGTAGTGGCTAAAGGCACCTTCAATGCGCTAATTGATGCAGAAATCGTAGTTCCAAGATTGGAAACGCTCTTTACGATATCTCCAAAATTTTTTGTGATGCCGCTCCAAATGACCTTGCCAACTTTTAACGCTTCGTTAAACAGGGTTTTAGATGCGTCCTTTAAAACGCCGGAAATATTGGAAATAAAGCTTTGTGCGTATGCTTTTACCTGATTTCGGTTCTCCTCCCCCATCGCCTGCCAGATAATAGCTGCTGTAGTTGTTCCGATTGTTTTCAAGTCTCCGTTCTGCACAGCATTCCAAAGATTTTGTACTGTGCCGAAGAAGTCATTCTGCAAACCGGAATCAAGTTCCTGCCACTTGCTGCTCAGACCGTTAAAGAAGCCGTCAACGAAATTCGTTGCGGTGGTCGCTCCATAGTCAATCATCTCGTTGCCCTTCTGCTGAACAACGTTTGCCAGATTGGTCATAGCTTGTTCAACGTAAGGAAGTGCTGCAGTGATACCGTTTGCAAGACCTTGAACAATGTAACCACCAATTCCCGCAAACACAGTAGAAGGAGAGTGAATGCCGAGAGCTTCCTTGAAGCCATTGATAAAACCATCAGTGAAACTCTTAATACCATTTGTAACGGTACTCCATGCATCTTTTAGACCGTTGATTAGGCCGTCCCAAATGAATTTGCCAAGTTTTCTTAATTCGTCAGGAAGCTTTTTGAACTCACCGGCAATGGACGAAATGATTTTTGGAATTTCAATAACAACGGAAGCTATCATACGCTCCCGCCATTTAGAAATAACGTCAAGAGCTTTGAGAATTGCAGTCCAAATATTTCCAGGCAATTCTTCAAAAAACTTAACAACAGACGAAACGATTTTTGGAACTTCGGTTGTTACAGCAACCACCATGTTTCCGACCCACTCCCCGATTTTGCCAACGGCAAAGCCAAGGGCATAGCCGATTTTTTCAGGAAGAGAGCTGAACCACTCGCCAATGCTGTTTATGATGTTTCCAACCTTTCCGGGAAGAGAAGTCATAAAATCAATGGCCGCATTCCACTTGGTAACGATAATTTGCTTGATGGCTTCAATGCGCTGCTCAAAAACATTTTCGACATAATACATTTTAATGTCGGCTTCTGCGGCAGCATCTGTTTTTTCGCCACTCTCTTTAGTGCCCCATTTGATACCAGCCCAGTGAAGAACAAGGCCAATACCAACACCGGCAGCGGCAACGGCTCCAGCAACAGGAAGGCTTGCACCAACAAGCAATGCAACGCCAGCACCAGCAACGCCACCAAAAATTCCCATCAAAGCAGCAATGATGGTATTAAGAACCGGAAATTCTTTCAGCTTTTCGCCAAGAGAGAATGTGATTCCAGCAAAGGTAATAAGACCTGCAAGACCGATAGAAAGCGTTGCGGCTGTACCAGTGGCTACGCCAAGATTAGTGAACAACGTGATGCCCGCAATGGAACCAAAAGCAGTAGTTAAAGCGGATTGAATCCATGTGCTTGCATCGCCAAGATTTGCTTCGCCAGTGCCAAGAGCGTAAGTCAGTCCGGCAAGGCTTGCCACAAAAGCGATGCCCATGCCAAGCGTAATGCCATCTGCTCCTATCGTGCGCCAAAGAACAAAAGAGCCAAACGCGGCAGATACCACTTCACCTAAAAGTTCGAGAGGGTTTCCGCTAGATGCGTAGCCTTTTGCGAAACTGAATACTAACGATGCTTCAATAACAACTGTTGCAATTGAAAGAGCCAACTTTTGCAATTCTGTCATCTTGGAAATTGCTGTAGCAACGTCCGTCAGAAAATCAACAATTTTCCACAACGCAAGTGCGGTAGCGATAGCACCAATAATCGGTAGCATATCTTTGATTTTCTGCTTAATAGCATCAATCTGCTTTGCGAACTCTTCGTTGTACTGCTTGAACATATCGTAACCGGACAGGTCTACATCGCCCAAGATGTTGCCGGCAGATGCACCGCCGCCAGAGCCGGAGCTTCCTTGTGTTGGGTCAATGATGTTCAGTTCATCAAAACCCATCGTGTAGTCCTTGAGAGCTTTGGCGGCTTTCTTTGTCGAATCGGTTGTGTCATCCATTGCGTCACCGATGCCGCCAACGCTGCCAGCACTCTTAGTGAAATCGGTGAACACGACCTTCACGCCCATCAGCTTTGCCACCCACTGAACGAACTCCCGAATGAGCTGAACGGCGGCAATCAGCGGGGGAAGAATAGATTTCATGGCAGGGTAGAGCAAAGAGCCAACAGACTTCGCCAGCATATCCAATTGCGCTTTCAGAATCTTAATCTGGTTCGCAGGGCTCTGGATGGTCTGTGCAAGGTTGCCCTGCACGTTGGCAGTCTGCTTCATAATGGCAATGTAACGCAAAACTGCCTTATCCGCCTGAGACAGACTAGATACCTGTTTGTTAAAGCCCAAAGCAAGAAGCTCTTGCTGTAACCGCGCCTGAGACAGGTCGATGCCCAAACGGCGAATAGGCTCAATCTCACCAGAGATTGCGGAGGACATTGCAGTAAAGGTCTCTGCAACGTCCTTGTTCCAATAGGAGCCTTCGTCATAGGCAAGCTGAGTCAGGTTCTTGGATAAGATATACGCTTTATCGCTGGCCAGACCAAACGAAGTACCCAAGCTCTGGATGGTAGCCATGTAGGTCATCGCTTTGGTCGGGTCAACGCCAAGCAAACCCTGCATCTTGCCAATGAGCGTATCAGCTTCACCGCTCAAATTGCCCATAGCATTATGGAACAGGTCTGTTGCTTCGTAGAAATCATTAAACTTCGCAACAGCGTTGCCAAGATACTCAGCGATAGCTTTCAACGAAACCAGCTTTGCCATGTTCCGCATAAAGCCGTTCATCTGATTGGACAGACTGAGATAGCTCTTGCACTGCTTTTCGTTGGCAGCAGTCACACGGTTTGCCTGTGTGACCACCTTGCTCAACTGCGGCGGGAGCTTCGCAAAAGCGTTGCCCACCTTGTCAAGCTGAGATACAAGGGGAGTAAGGGCAGTAGAAATCTTCTGACAAGAGCTTGCAAAAGAATCAAGGTCAGTCGCTTTCAGCTTGTCGGTCAGGTCGGGAACCTTCCCGATCGCATTGAAAGCACTGCCAAGAGCTTTAAGGTTCGATGCATCCAGAATGGACAGCGGAGCCAAAGCGCTAGTGAGCTGAGTAATGCTCCCGGACATGGAGTAAAAGTCCACGCCGTTCAAACCAGACACAGCCGCAGGAATCTTCTTGATTGCATTCACGACCGTGTTGATGCTCTTTGCGCTTGCGGTCGTGTTGACGCTGGAAAGTCCATTTAGAAAGCTGGTAATTTTGCCCAGCCCAGACATTCCAGCGGATGCCTGTTTCAGCGTTGCAATAGAACTAGCCAGCTTGTCAAGGCTGTTCACAACCTTTGTCACGTTGCCCTTTGTCCGCAAATTAGAAATGGCGGTAGCGAGCTTGTCGATATTAAGCTCTGCGCCCTGCGATTCCGCAGAGATTTCTACGGATAAGCTCGTAATATCAACATCAGCCATCACTACCACCATCCTTTTGCTCCATCATGGAGAACATCATGCGCTTAATGCGCTCCTGTGCTTCCGCAGCACGTTGGTATTCATACTCGTCTTTCTCCTTTTGAGTAAGGGGAATCGGTCTATCCATGTACTTGATAGGTCTAGACCCTTTCTTTCGGAACATATTGCAAACCGTAGAGGAAAGCGCAGATGCCATGTAAAAGCCGTTTCTCCACGCTTCTGCGTTGGCTCTGCGTTCCCGCAGCTCCTCTGCGTCACGGTATACTTTAGCCAGCCAGACATCGCCGTGCCAGAACTGCTCGTAGGTCATACCGATAGAGATGTAATAGGCTTCTACATCGTGGAACAGCTTGGAGAAGGAGAACGGTTCCCCCTCTCCGTCTGGTTCCTGAGATTGTGCGGTTACACAATCTCCCACGTTGCGTTTTTTGCGGTCTTGTCCTCAGTATCAGTTGCCAGCAGAGACTTGGAAGCGTCCATGAACATCTCAAGCAGCGCAGCCATCAGCTCTTCCTTCTCGTCGATGTGGGCAAACATTTCGTCCACGACTTTACGCTTGATGCCACGATTCCGGGCGATAAACGCGCCGTAGAACAGGGCGCGGGAGTTGGACAGCAGGTTGGTCATCTGGGTGTACTGGCCAATCTGAAAGCCTGCACGTTCGGTAGCTTCCACGCTGTCACGGGTGAAAGTCAGCTCATAAGTGTTCTTGCCATCGGGGGAATGAAAATTGATAACTTTTGCAGCCATAATAAATGCTCTCCTTTATAAATAGGGGCAGAACCAAATCCGATGTTCAGTTCTGCCCGGTTTGATTGATTCGATTTTTGCGGTTTAGCCGCCGTTGACAGTCAGGGTCTCGCTGAACTCAGGCTTCTTGGTGAAGATGCAGTTGATGGTCATTTCCACAACCTCGTCCACGCCGAAGCCGGACAGACCGACTTGGTGCATGCCCTGCCAAGTGAAGCCGGAGCCGTCCTGCATCTTCAGGGCGTAGTACTTCACGGTGTTGCTCTCGGAAGTCTCATCGTAGCCAGCTTCCTTGACTTTCTTGTAGTCAGTCTTGTTGTAGTTGGCAGTAAAGGACTTGGTGTCGCTCTGGATGATACCGAAGATGTTGACCTGCATGGGGTCAGACAGAGTGGTGGCATCCAGAAGGTTCGGCTCGGAGATCAGGTCGGGCACATCCTTGATGTCGCACAGCTTCGTCAGGGCGGTTGCGCTGTCGCCACAATACAGGGTGGTATTCAGACCGGAGATAGCAGTACTCATAGAATGTTTACCTCCTTAGTTTCGGTAAATCATTCCGTCCTCTCCGATTGTTGCCCCATAGCTGCAATCAATCCGATAGACGGAATTGTTGTACAGCCCATTCAACGGGGCAAACGATTTGCGATAAAATTTAAGCGGTTCAAGAACAGAATCCACGATGCCAACAATGGAGCGTGCTTCTGCAATGCGCCCGGTGTTCTTATTGGAGTAGACCCGCACACGAAGGGAAACGGCAGCGTACTTGCTGTGTCCAGCAGAATCAATGTGCACAGGAAGGTTGCTGTTTTCCTCTATCTGCACACACGGAAACTTCTTAACGTTGCTGTCGTTGATTTCACCAGTAACGAAGATGCCGGGCGCTTGCTTTCGCAGCTCCTTAGCAACAGCCGTGAAGATAGAATTGAAATAATCGATCAACTATTCCAAACCTCCCTCCACGTTGCTTCGACTTGAGAAGCCATTTCCTCAACAGCTCCCCACATAGCCATAGCTGGCTCGTTGCCGCTGGTGTAATTCAACTGGCCTTTACCATCTACCTGTTTGACAGGCGTACCGGCATTGCCGGATTCGCCGTAGTAATACCACCTGCGGTTTGCGCCTTGCCCTTTGCCGTAGGAACCATGTGCACCAACGCCGGGCGGTAGCTCACCGCCATATCCGTTGTGATGTGCGCCAGTGCCAAACTCGATAAAGGCAACTGCCTTGCCCTCTGCAATGATGGTGCAGGTGTTTCCGTTCTGCTCAACATGGCAAGAAACATCGTTGCTACCAGCATACTGTGCGTTCGCAAAACGAACTTTTGCCACGTCAAGCCCTTTGTCAGCCAACGCCTTTGCAAACTCCTGCGCCTTTTTGTTCAGGGTGGCTTTGTACTCCTGTATCTGACGTTCCGCATCACGAAGTCCGGCATCGCTCAACCTCACTTTAATTTTCACTTGCAGCCACCTCTTTCAGCGCATACAGTGTGTCCGTGATATGCTCTGCGACCTTGACCACAATGTAATTGAAGGGCTTTGAAACGTCCGTCTGGAACCAGACGCGCGTACCTTCATAAAGCGGCGTGTTGTGCTTTTTGCTGGACGAACTGACAACGTAGCTGTAATCCGTGAACGCTCCAAAAGGGTTTGCTTCCGCAGAACCAGTAGGCGGGCTGACGTTCAGCATCAGCTTTGCGGGTTTGCTCCACGATTCGTATGCGAATTCGCCGGTTTCGTTGCCCCACTCGTCCACGATAGGTGTTTTTTTGCCAACCGGATTTGAATACCACAGCGGGCGCTTATCTAGCGGGCTTCCATTGAACATCAGCCGATAACACCTACTCTCGGAACTACTTCATTCAGCAGGGACTGCGCCACATCGGAACTTTCCCACACACGAGTAATGCCATTGTTGGTGTAGCTCGTCTGTCCGTTTGCACCGATGTGGTTGTACAGTTCCGCTGCAATGCGTATCTGCAACGACTGATACTGCAAAGGCAGCTCGTCCGGTCTGTTGCCGAATGGGTAGCCCTGTGCAAATATCTTGTCTTTGGCAAAATCAAGCAGCAGGTCGAAGAGTGGGTAGTCCTCGTCCGTGATTTCACGGTCAAGCGCCGGGGCAATGTACTGTCCTAGCTTGACTGCCGCTTCAGAATACTGGTCTCCCATGCTGCTCTCCTCCTTTCGCCTTAGTAAGCCTTGATGCAGTACACCGCGTCCATGCGCTCAAAGGACGGCAGGACGATTTCAGAAGCGTAGACGTTGACATTGACCGGATGAACGGTCAGCTCGGTGGTGATGGCAACGCCGGTGTTCACGATGGACACGGATGCGCCAGACTGGCCGGACAGCAGGTCGGCTTCCTCAGGAGTAGTGCCGTACCAAGTGCTGCCAAGAGCGCCGGACGGTGCAACCACTACCATGCCATCAGGCAGGTACTTTTCACTTGCACTGTACTGGTCGGCCTTGAACATCTTGTCGTACAGATGAATCTTCAGACCGGTTGCAGATTCGATAATCTGCCGTGCTTCGGCATCCAACAGAACGGCGTTTGCCTTTGCGGTGACGGTCATAAACCGATTCTTCACCTCGTCCGCAGCAATCATGTTGCGGAAGGTGGCGGTGTTCATGTACACCTCAGTCACGACCTCGCCCACGCTTGCCAGAACAGCGTCCTTTGCGGCATTCAGGTCTGCAATGGGGGTAGCTGTGGTGACGTTCCACTTGGACTTTGCGGCAGAGACTTCCTTGTAGTTGGTAGACTTCCAAGTGCCGTCTGGGTCGTAGTTGTAGGTGTAGTTCACACCGTTTGCCTTGATGGTAATGCCAGAAACGCCATTGCTGGGAGCCAGCAGCTGCCAGATCATGCGCTCAGGAACGATACGAGCGCCAGTGATAAGCTGTGCGGTGTCATCGTACAGACGGTTCATCACATCACGGGCATAGGGGTCATTGCTGTCCAGAACACGCAGGATTTCCTGACGGTCTTTCTCGCCCAGATGGTAGCCCTCACGGAAGAACGGCATCTCAGTTTCATCGAACTTGAAGCCCTCGCGGGTGCGGAAAGTAGCCTTTGCATCAAATGCGCTGGGCATCAGAGAAACGCCAACGCCCTTGTGACCGCGCAGCCACTTCAGGTCAAGACCAGCCTTCTTCTTTGCAGGGAACAGTGCGTCAGATGCGAACGGCATCGCATTGGTGGGGTCATTCGTCCAATAGGCGGCAATCGCAGCCGGGGCAAAGACTTCCTTAAGATTCAGTGCCATGTTGTTTTACCTCCTATTAAGCGTTCACGCTGATGTTGTCACGGCAGAAAATGCCGGGAACGGCGGTCTTGAGTGCCTTGATTGCGTCAGCGTCAAAGGTGAAGCCGGAACTTGCCGCGGCCTTCTTGGTGTCGATAACGCCACGAATCAGCAGGGAAGCATTGGGGTTCTCTGCCGGGTCAACGTCATACAGCAGGATGCCGTCAGCGTTGATGGTCTTAGAACCAGTCTCGCCAGCAGCAACAGCTTTCTTACCAGCCAGCGTCATGGGATAGCCAGCCTTAACCGCAGCAGTTTCGGTCACGGTAAAGGGGATGGCGGTGTAGTCATTGGAAGCAAGGATAGTATCGTTGATTCCGTTGACCGTGTTTCGGGTAAACTTCATGTTTTCCTCCTTGTTAATGAAAAGCACTCATTGCGTCACTCGATGCCTTAGAAGTATTTGCGTTCTGCTGTGCAAGGCTCTTAGCAAACGCCACACCTTCACTGTCAGAGCCGCCCTTGCCATCCGCACCCGGAGGTGTGGGCATATCCTTCAGCAGAGAAGCCTTGTATGCGGTGTCGTGAGCGGTCATAAACTCCGACTGGAACTTAAACACCTTGTCCATGTCACCGTCAGCCAGTGCAGATGCAGCCTTGTTGGCAAGTTCAGCGTCATAACCCTGTGCAACGAACTTCTCCCGGTAAGATGCAAGGGTCTTTTCCTTGACAAGGTTCTCCTTGTCGGCAGTCAGGGCTTCAATCTGCTTCTGCATCTCTGCCAGCTTGTCAGCCTGTTCCTGTGCAGCATTCTCGTCATCGGTGCGCTTTGCCTTGAGCTGCTTCTTGTACTCAGCAGCTTCGCCGTTGGCTTTCGTCACGGCGTTACGCAGCTTCTCCACCTCTGCGCTAGGGTCTGCAACCTTTTCAAGCGCAGAAATGATTTCATCGGCGGTCATGCCCTCTTTGTAGGCATCACCAAGCAACACATTGAGTTTCATATCGTTAATTTCCTCCTGCGTTTTTTTACCGTTGCTTCCCTGCAACGCTGCGAAATTTGTATCCCGGCTTCCCTGCCGGAATATATCAGCCCAAAGATTCGGGGTGATTCTTTATTCCTTTGGGTAAATTCTTTTGTACGGCTCAATGCCGCTGTCCAAAATAGATTTTTCTCGCGCCGAATTCCGGTCAGGGTGCGTCCATTTGAATTTTCCACATTTCGTGCAGATATACTCGCACTCCATTTCGCGTGGTTCGTCTCCGTTGATACCGTGCGTCCAATGCCAACGAGAAAGCGTATAGTCATGTTTGCAAAACAACTGTTTCCAAAAATCACGCATTATCTTTTTCTCCATCCGCATTGTTTGGCTGTTTATCAACCGTGTTCCCGGCATTTGTGTCGGTGATGTCCTGTTTAGGCTGTTCCTGCGGTTTCGGCGCCTTTCCATCCTCTCCCAGCTTGCCAGCGGCAATCAGGAAGGGCTTGCTCATTTCGTAAGCAGCCTGCGGGTCAGGGAACAGACCGGGCGTAGTGAACGCCAACTGCGGGTCAATGGTCTGCTGCAACATCTGTGCAAAAATCTGAACCTTACTCTGCTGGTTGTCATACTGACGGCGGGGCAGTTTGATGTTGATGTCACTTGCCATCAGCTTAGAACCAGCTGTATCACGCAGGATTTTCAGCATCACAGACAGGCTCTGTCGTTCAGCGTACTTGAACATATTCTCGTACTGCTGCGCCCTTGCTTCGGTGTGATTCCAGCCATTGCGGACGATGACCGCACCCACGTTGTCGGACGTTGCGTTCTCGCTGCCAGTGGCACTAGGCATAGCAGTCAGACTGCGATACACGTTCAGCATGGAATCAATCAAAATCTGCGTTTGTTGCTGGTTCAGCTCGTTTGCAAGCTGTTTTACATCGGCAGCAAGTCCAGAAGTAGACTTGATTGACATTGCGCCCATAGCCTTGACAGCTTCCAATGCTTCTTTATCAACAAGACAGTTAATAAAGACCATGATGGATTGGATGAACTGCTCTACGCCATCGAGACGATTGCTCTCCAAAAGATTGATGGCATCCAGCACAGGGATAGCCGGTTCAAACAAACCCATCCGCTCCGGGTTCAGCTTATATTCGACCATCGGCAACATTCCGAGAGAATGGCTCTCCGACTTTGTGACCTTGCCGTTGTCGATTTCAAAGTACTGGTTTGGCGTATACACGCAAATCAGGTCGTTTAGGTCATTCTGATAATTGCGTGGGATGTGCAGAACGTTGGCGATGGGCTTGTGGCCAATGCCGGAGTTGTAAATCACATACGCCATATCCGGGTCGGGAACGTCTACCAGCAGGGGCGTTTCGTCCGGGTAATTGCCGTTGTACCCCTTGTCAGGGAGAACAATGCGATATCCCTGTCCGCACTCCAACATCCACTGCCAGAGCCGCCGATCAAGCGCATCCTTGCCCTCATACTGCAAAGCATTGGACAGGCGGGCGATTTCCTCGCCATCACCTGTTGCCGTTTCAGACCGCACATAAGAGCAGGGAGTGCCGCTCATGTAGCCTGTGTAGAAGCCCACGCACTCATTGGCGTGGTTCTCTACAATGCGATTGGTGATTTCAGCGTGGTACTCCTTCGTGCGCTGGAGGACAGGCTGATTGCCCAAGTAGTAGTTGTGCAGAAAGCGAATCTCGTTCTTATTCAGCAGATGAATAGGCTCTGCCTTGCCCGTGACCACTTTCAGCACGTTCGCTTCATTGATTTCCGTCTCCGGCGTTTCAATCGGTCTGCGTCCGGTCAACGGCTCATTCAAAAAGCCGCCAACGACCATCTGATACTCAGCCATGTTTTCCTCCTTTCCTGCAAAATAAAAAGCGCAGCAAGACAAACCTGTTAAGGTCTATCTCACTGCGCCAAAACTGCGCTTCAAAAGCCATTCACTTTTCTGGTGGATGAATGATTTTCACCCATCCTTCCCTTGTGTCTCCTTCGATAACGCCCTTGCATCTGTCACACTTAAAATGGTATCGTCCGTCCACTTCGCCAAGATAGCGGTTGCAGCGGACGTTCTTATAGATGGGATTCTGTCTGATACAAGGGCAACAGATTCTAACTAGCATGGGCGCTCCTTTCGTTGGATTTCTGGAAACAGGCTGTTGAGCACAGACCTGTCAGAAGCTACTGGGAAACTGTTCGCACTTCCAGCCGTGCTATTCTTCGCCCGAAGAAAACCATTGCAGCCTTTACATTCAGTTTGACGGACAGTCAACGGGTCAGCTGCAATTTTGGTGCTGCATAATGGATTTGAACCAATGTATGCTCGGATATGAGCCGAGTGCTCTAACCATACTAAGCTAATGTAGCATAGAAACCCGGCTTGATTGGTTAACCGCTGCTCTTTGCAATGTCATGCCTAAACATCACATTGAGAGCCGGGAATAGCGGTGGAGGTTTTGGAGAATAAGTCCATGCAAAGCTAGGTGGTTGGTTGTGCTGCGTAACGGAATCGAACCGTTGCTTGCCAGCCATGGGGGAGACAGGCTGGCATTCCCCAATCAATCGGAAACGCAACATATAAAGTCCGGTGAAGGCGAAAGAGTGAGAAAACCTCCACCGGTGAAAGGAGGAATATGCTTGTTGACACGCACACGAGTAAAATGACAAAACCTCGCGTGCAAGCTATTCCTTTAAGGGAAGCTGCAAAACTTCCTGCGTACATTATAAGCCTTGTCAAGTGGTGAAATCAAATAAATAGACCCAGCGAACACAATATATTGTGTTTTTAATCAAAAAGGCCTCTTGACAGGCTCAATTTTACTGATTCCGTTATACAATTCATCGGCAAGCTGTGCCAGACTGTCCGGTGCATCATCGTGCGGAACTTTGCCAAGCTGCGTGAACATCGTCACCTGTTCCATGAACGCTTTGTACTCTTTTGACTGGTGTTTTTCGTCAAGGAAATAGAACCGTTTGATATCTGGAGCATACTGGATGATTCTTGACAGTTTGCTTTGTCCGCTTGGCGCACGCTGGCTACGGACAGAGCAGTGATACCCCTGCTGCCGAAGCTGACTGTCTACCACGTCACAATATTCGTCACCACCGTTGTTGGCTTCGCCACGCACTACGTTGATTTTGCGCTGGATGATTTTGCCCACGACTTCCGGTCTGGTCACGGTCTTATCGCCATTGTTGAACACAAGGTCAGGGATGAACACAGCATCTCCGTACACATAAGCGATAGGGCAGGCGGTAAAGTCACCGCCGCCCCATGCAATATCCATGACCATAAGCTTGCGATCAGGCTCACCGTCAGGCAGAACGCCGTTGAAATACCGCAGTTCATCGGCAGGGAACAGCAGACCTTCACGCACATAGGGCTTGCCCATATACTTTGCCCACCATGTTGCATCGTCAATGCTGGCTTTCATGTCGGCATAGTAGGCATCGTCAAATCCCACGCCGTAGTCATAGTTGAAGTTGCTGTGTCCGTTCTCGTCCACCGCAGGAATCACCCGAAATCTGTACTTAGGGTTGTCTGCGTACTGGTTCTGGATGCGCCCCAGAGGGTCAAGAACGTTCCAACGTGTGCCGACCATCAATTCTAATGCGCCCTGCTTTTTACGGTCTTTCAACTGGTTAAGGTAGGCATCGTACTTGTTGTTTAGACGCTCAACGTTCAGGCTTTCTTCCAAGTCCTCGATCAAGTCATCACTGTACAGAACGCCGCCTTCGCCAATTTCAACAGCACCAGTTAGCGTGCCGCCGATGGAACGACAGGTCAGAGTGGGGAAGCGTTTCTTTCGGTTCAGGTCAACGCTTTCGTCCTTTGCACTTTTGTCCACAAGCTGAACGTCAGGGAAGATTTTGCCCCAGTTGTAGGTCACAGGGTCAGTGATGATGGACAGCACTTCGCCGTAGAAGCCGTTGGTCAGCTTGTCAGAATGTCCGCTCATGACCGATGCAACGTCCGGTCGGTTGCCCATAAGCCATGTGATGAAGAAAATGCACAGCGTACTCTTACCTACGCGAGCCGGAAGACTGACCCCCAAGAAATCTATCCGCTTATAAAACAAGTCCTCTAGGTCATCTGCCAGCACTTTCAGCACTCTGCGTCTGGGCTGATAGAACTTCTTCTCCGGCGCACGATTCCATTCAAGGTAAATGCAATAGCTGTCAAACACATCCTTTGCTTCAAACAGGTACGTCCGGCTGATAATATCATAGACCTTCGCCACGTCCTCGCCTGTTTTCATCTTACCCATCATGGTTGCACAGACGGAGCGCAGCTCACCAGAGTATTTGTAGGCATCGAACCGCTTGTCTTGCGGCAAAGCGTCTCTCAGGTTTACTACCGCCTGAAACCAGTCCTCGTAGACTTGTGCTTCTGTCGGATTCTGCTTTGCATACGCTTTGATGCTGTCGATGATGGCAATGCACTGTTTTGGCTGCATAAAAAATAGGCACCCCCTACCTGAAAATGTAAAGAGTGCCTACAACTGCACAAAAATCAAATATTCGGTTTTATAATGCTGTTTTCGGAAAATTATTTGCTAAAATTCGTTTTAACGGATGGAAAGTGCGATTTATTTGACCTCTTCCGCAAGCTGGTTTATCCTGCGCTTCAATTCATCTGCGTCATAATACAAGGCGTCTGCGACAGCGTTAAGAATATCAGGCTTGTTGGTGTAATCGCACAGCGCTTCAATGAGTTTCAAACTCTGTTCTGACAATTTTACGGATTTCATGCTTTATTCCTTTCTCAGACTATGTAAAGTAGGTTTTGGTTGTTCGTCTCCTAGCATCAGCTTATAGTGGAGATACTTTTCGATAATACTGTGTCTTTCTGCCAGTGTACCATAAATAAAGACGAGAGCATCTTTAGCAGCATCGTATTCATTCGGGAAAATGACAATTTCCTCGTTTGCAAAAGTCACGGTGCAGTTTTCCGAATGGCAAGCTTCCAAAAACCGCTTGATTTCGAGGAAACCACCAAAGTCAAGCATAGACCGTAGCGCGATGCTTCCGTTCTTAACAATCAGTTCTTCTCCCTGCATATTATCCAGCCTTTCTCTGTTCAGCAATCCGATACCATGCCTGGCGTGTCACGCCAAGCTGTTTGGCAGCATCGGTGACGGTCAGCAGACGCTTCTCCACCTGTTCATGTAGAACATCAAAGAGGTTGCGGTCATACTCCGTGGGCTTGCGGCCTTTATAAACGCCTTTCTGCTTTGCTACTTCGATGCCCTCTTGCTGGCGATCGAGCATATTCTGTCGTTCAAATTCGTTGATGGCTGCAATCATCGTCAGCATCAGTTTACCGGTGGGAGTGCCCGTATCTAAGTTTTCTTTATCACTTGCAAGGTGTACGCCGTTAGCTTGCAGCGTTTCAACCATTTCAAGCAAGTCCTTCGTGCTGCGAGCAAGGCGGCTGAAATCGTGGATAAATACGGTATCGCCCGGCTGAACCGATTTAAGCATCTTCTGCAACTCCGGTCTATCCATATTCTTGCCAGAGACCTTCTCAATAAACCAGCGGTCAATATTATGCCGCTTCAACGCTTCCACCTGTCGTGCTTCATTCTGTTCAACAGTAGATACACGAACATACGCTACGTTCATTCAGAATCGCCGTCCTTTGCTCTTTTGGGATATTCCAAACGGTAAAAATCTTCTTTGTCCTTTTTGATGGTTTTGGGACGAATGATAATTTCGTAGCCAAGTTCATCTGCAAATTGTGCAAATTTCTCTGCGCTCAGTTCTCCACGATTCAGCCTATCCGTGACGCTCGTTGCTGCTTTATAACCAAGTTTTTTTGCGAGAACCTTGTAAGTTATTTTTGGATGAGAATTTACAACCATGTCTTTAATAATTTCTGCGGCTCTCATTTTTTTGCTCCCTCTTTCTTTTTGCTGGTTTCAGTATACCACAAACGTATTTATACGTCAAGCGTAAATTTACGTTCTATGTATATATAAATATACTATACTCTGTAAATACAGAGTATAGTAGTATAAGAACGTTAATCATTTTACACGAAAACGTGTATACGCTTTATTTTTGAGCAATTCTGAATCTGTAAAGTATATTTTATTCAAATTTCCATATTGACAAGTGTTCAATATCGGGTATATACTATCACCAGTAACAAAGCGAGGTGATGAAGTTGCAGAAAGTAGCAGAGCCATCTAAAAACGAATCTATGCGTATGGTTTCGTTCAGACTTAGCGAAGGGGATATCGAAAAAATCACATTTTGCGCTAACGCTCTGGATGGAACCAAGAGTGATGTTGTAAGAATGGGCATTGATCTAATCTTCAATGTTGCAGAACGCATAAAAAAATAAGCTATCAGCACCCACCTACCAAAGTTTAGCTGATAGCTTATCCGTTACAAAAAGAAGGTACTGCAACCACCAAGGGGGCAGTCTCCCTTTTCGGAATCTATTATACCAAAAAGGGCTGCTTTCCGCAAGAGTTAGGAGCAAAAAACATGAATTTTCCCACGACAACCGAAGAATTTCTGAAAACCCTCGCACACGGCAAAGAGCCGACCAGCGAGGACAGGGAGTACGCAGAAGCACTGGGTAAGCTGTCCGAACTGAACTACCGGGCAGGGTACGAAGCGGGAGCGACCAAAAACAACAGTTAAATTTTGTGCAAGTCTACAAACTTTTAGATTTTGTACAGATACCAGTACTACATTAAGCGTTTGCGTAATTGACAAACCACAACATATTGCATATACTGGTTGCACTTACATGAAGGGAGGTGAGTTTATGTACAGTCCTTATCTCGAACGGCACAATCACACGTTCACTGTTGCACTAACCGAACGGCAGTTCCAGTGGCTGAAAGCCTATTGCACCGAACACAAGGTCGCACAGGCAGCAGCCATCCGTGACACATTCTTTGAAGTGCATCCAATCCCGGAGACCAATGAAAACGAAAAATGATACGCTCACTAAAGTTTGGCGACAGCAGCGAACGTATCATAACACATCCAGAGAGCATAGACCCTCTTTGGGTTATTATACCAGAGATAGCCTGCTCTCGCAAGATGGAAAGGCTAAATTTCTATGAATAATAATCTCGAAACCATCCGAATCTTCTCTGAAGATGTTATCCCAGTGTACGACACTGACACCGGCGAAAAGGTTGTGCTTGGTCGGGAGCTGCACGAACGGCTCAAAATCAAGACCGCATACAAAGACTGGATTAAGCGCATGATTGACATTGGTTTTGTCGAAGGAACGGACTTTTCAGTTTTGCTCAAAAATGAGCAAAACCCTCTTGGTGGCCGTCCTAGCGCAGACCATGTTCTTAGCCTTGACATGGCAAAGCACATTGCGATGATTCAGCGGACGCCGCAGGGCATGGAGATTCGCCAGAAGCTGATTGACCTTGAGAAAAACGTGGCCGTCAACCAGTTCGCAGGGGCATCCAAAGAACTGCAAGCAATCTTCGTTCTGGACAACCGTTCCATGCAGCACGAAAAGCGCATCTCTGCTCTTGAAACCAATATGACAGTGGACTATGAGCAGCAGCGTGCGCTTCGCCGTGCGGTAAACCGTGTCGTGGTTGAAGCACTTGGCGGCAAGACCTCTCCTGCATACCTTGACAAGTCCACCCGGTGCAAGGTTTACAGTGAATGCAACAAGGATGCACAGGACTGGTTCCATGTGAACAGCATCAGCAACGTTCCTCGCAAGGATTTTGACAACGCCATCGCCTATATCGAACGGTGGCGGCCTTGTGCAAACACCGTAATGATGATTCAGAACGTCAATAGCCAGACCCAGATGGCAGTTTGAAAGGAGAACAGCTATGCTTACCGCAGATAAGATTCAGGATATGGGGGAATACCTCAACTACGCTTTCAAGACCATGCTGAAGCTCTGGCGCACCGTTGACTACGGCGAGTGCGTCCACGAGCCTGTTATCGCTTGTGACGGAAAGGTTGTCGATAGCGGTCAGCTTTCCTTTGAACCGGACGAAAACGGCGAGATCGAGCCGGTTCTGCTCCGGGACAGCAAGTGCATCATGCACGATGTGAAGTATTGGATGCCCTTGCCCAATGTTGAGTACCATCCCTATCACGGTGAAATCGTGAAGTAAACAGCCAATAAGAAAAGCCAGTGGTTAGAGAACATCTAGCCGCTGGCTTTTTGTGTTATAGATTATTCTGCGAGGTCTGCGTATTTGACTTCAATGCGAGGGATTTCATCTTTTGTCATTGTCAATGCTCTTGTGACTTCAGTTGTCCCGGTAAATTCTCCGTAGATTGTAACAATGTCGTCTTGAAGAATCTTTACAGAGCCGCTCTCCCTTTTATCAACAGCATAGTATTCGTTTCCAAGGTACATATCATACCCATCTTCGTTATCCTGAACGCGCCATGCCTTGTCGCCGCTGAAAAGAGAAGCATCCATAATCTGCTGTACCTTTGCCTTGATTACAATTCTTGTTCCAGCGTACTTTTCCGGGTAGCGGCATAAATCTTTGTAGCCTACGGTTCCACAAGATGCTTTGTATTCTTCTTCCGTTTCAACATGGATAGGTTCACTCTCGGGCTGAGGTTCGCTCTCAACTTCGGACTCAGACTGGCTTTCAGATACGGATTCACTTTCAGCTTGCTGCTCTGCGGATGCAGATTTTGCTTCTTCCGCTGCTTTGATAGATGCAGCTAAGGCTTCAGATGCTGCTTTTTCTTCGGAAGCCGCCGCGCGTTCTGCTTCCAGCTCCTTGTCATACGGAAGATTCATGCCAACAACAACTAGCACTAAGCACACAACTAAAGCAATCAAGTCTTTCTTCGCTGAATACTTTTCGTGCTTAACAATCGACTTCAGGAGATTCCAGATAATCTTTACGCTGTATGCTACAAAGGCCAGCGTACAGCCGATTCCAAAGTCTCTGCCATCTTTTTGATAGATTCCGTAGAATATACCAAAGCAAATATAACAAGCGATAGACCCGTACCAGAACTTACTGTTCCCTTTTCCTCTAAGTGCATTGACGATACAACACACACTTAGAATAAATCCAGCAAGCAGCATGATTCCACTGAACGTTTGCATTTTTGATTCCACCTTTCCTTTGCCAGTATAACACATTCAATGGCTCCGTAAGGGGTCTTTTTGTTTTTTTCGGAATTTTTGGAGACTTGCACAATCAGATGGGTTTTGATTTGTGAGGGTGGGGTGGGTATTGACAAGAGGAACGCCGAAAACGCCTTTTTTGAATTTTTTCTACGAGAGGTGTCGACCACCCCACCCCCGGCTCTCCCTGTATACCCCACCGGTGGAGACCCCAGCCCCAGCGCACCCTGACAGACTGCACATCACAGGCAGCAGGGCAGGCCATGCAAGGCACAACACACATGCCCGGACGCTGGACACGCTGCACCGGTCTGCACTCAATACCAGACCGCCCACGCCGGGACGATCGGACAGGGTGCGGGGCGCTGGACTGCCTGCGCAACGTGTCCGATAGAGCACGCCCAAACGGACAAAAAAGTAAAACGTACAAATACGTTATTATGTTGCGTGCGCAACTTGACAAAAACGTAAATATACGTTACAATATAGGCACAACGTAGATATACGTTACACCTACCAAATACCGTTACAAAACAGGAGGACAAAAACCATGAAACAGACCATCGATTATACCGCACTTGCGGATACCATCCGCGCCGAACTTAACGCCCGCCACGATCGCAGTGCATGGGCCAAGGCCGTCACGCTGTACGCCATCGACCTGCTGGACGATGTGCAGGAGGGCGCGGACAATATGGAGCGCTTGCCCCTTGACGGTTCAGAGCTTGAGCGGTGGGCGCTCAACGGTGCAAGCTGCTGGGAGCAATACAGCAACGGCGGTTGCTCCATCTGCTATGACGCAGATATTGCCGCCCGTGTCTGCACCCCGTCCGAACTCAAGCGCACCGATGGCGGCATGAACGCCCCCAACAGCCGGGAAACGTGGCTTGACGTGCAAGCCCGCGCACTGTATCAGGCTTGCAACCGTATCTGCAAAATCTGCCGCGCCAACGGCCTGTATTATAAGGAGGTCTAAAAATGATTACTCTTGACTTTTCCCAGTGGGCTGCAATCTGGTACATCGGCGGCATGATCTCCGGCGCATTGGTTATGATTGCTTTTTTAAACAGCTGAGGGAGGGCGAAAAAATGACAATCGATATTTACAAGCCGGAACTTGCTGCAGAGTATCGCGGCAACGTAAAAGCCGCTATCCGTGCCGGTGCTTATAGTGTATGGGACGCGGAACGCATTGCAGGCGCTTTTAATTTTGGACACGGTACGCAAGCCGATTTTGAGCGGCACAAAAAAGCAAATTCTGGCTTGCATCTTTTTATGGAGGTATAAAAATGACGACTTTCGAAGAAAAGGTGAACGCATACCGCGAAAATAAGCGGTTAATTGAAGAGCTTGAAGCAATGAATGACGCTGTAAAGGCTGAAATCATTGACATGATGCACGGCGCACCCGAAATGGTGCAGGGCACTGCAAAGGCCATTTACAAGGATGTGCAAAGCGTCCGACTTGATAGCAAGCTTTTACAGGCAGCACACCCGGATATTTATGCAGAGTGCAGCAAGCGCACCACATACAAGCGTTTTAGCGTGGTTTGATGGAGGTGCGACAAGTGATTTTTTCTTGTATCCTGTTCTTTTTTTGGTTTTTCTCGGCGCTGTTTAAGGCGTCAAAATAAGAAGCATTTCACCCGGTCAGAAATGGCCGGGTTTTTCTTTTGCCTTGCATCTGCTAATGGTGCAGGGCTTTTGTTTTGCCCTGCTGCAATGCAGCCCATACAAGCGTTTACAGCGCGTTTTGTTCTGTTCATGCAGTTATACAGCTCACACAGCAAAACGGCACACGTGGCTTTACAGGCGCTTTTCCTGCGATTTTCCCTATTCCACCGCCCGCGATACCAGACCGACACAAGCGGCTATAATACCACCTGCGACACGTTGGAGCACATCACAGCGACGCAGCACCTCCAGCGCATACCAGATACCATCGCCACGCCCAGACGCTGTATAGCTCAGCACAGCCGCCCTATTATAATAATGTATATAAGGGCGTACCCCTGTTATAGATCCATGCCAGACTGTGCAACATACCGCAGACCATGCAAGCCCGGCGGGGTCTCGATGCTTCCCACGCCTGGCATTAGCCTGGCACCTGGTTAGCCTGGCATTAGCCTAGCATTATGCTTTCTTCCTGGCACGGGCGGCGCGGAACCATTGGCGGCTACCGCCGCAACTCTTTTCGGGCTTTCGCCCGATATCTAATAAGGGCGAGCAATAGTCGTAGTTTCTTCAATAAAATAATCGTGGAATAGTCGCAAAGTCGTCAGACGACTAGCTTTTGAAAGTCCTATATATAGTATAGTAGCAAACAGCTCACTGATAGTCGTAGAGTAATAGTCGTAGCGTTTTCTTGCGAACCTTCGTCAAATAATTGTGTATTTTTTGTGTGAAATAGTCGTTCGCCTTTTAAGAAAAGAGAGGTGCGATAGTCGCTAAGTCATCCGCCCACTCCAAAAATCACCTCTCGTTCCAATTTCGCATAATATATTCTTCCGCTAGTTATATCTATTTCGTATAATAACTGTACTTATTATAGTATACAGATATAGTTACTCCCAATAATCACGGATTATTTCGTATAATAACTCGTACCGTCCGATTCGGTCTGTTCCTGCCAGATTTAATTCCCAGTAATGCACTATGGTATTTTAATCAATTCACAGTATTCTGCTAGGAATAGTATATGCAACATTTCTACATATTCAGCCGACTACAAAATGAAGCCAATTATCCATGTGAAATAGTCGCAGACCATCCACCAGTCCGAACCTCACGCCAGCTCTCGCCTACGGTCTGCTCTGCTGGCCAACGGCATAGCTTTGGAGATAGAGAGTAACCAGTTTACAATTTCGCATAACTGTTATTTATTCACTTTTGAACTATCGTAGCACACCCGGCTCCGTCAACGCGCGCGCTCGCGCATATAACGCCCGCGGACGCGCTAAACACACGGGGAGGGAAAGGGGGAGCACGGAAGATGTTAGGGGGATTATAGGGGGTAATAGGGGTTGTAGGGGAAAGAGGGGGACAAAGGGGGGAAGAGGAAACAAGGGGGAAAGGGGACAAAAATTTGAAAGCCATTTCCGAAAGTGATAGTCGAAGCGTTTTTTCGTCTCCCACATCTTGCTTTCATCTCAATCAGCCATGCGATTGGACAAATAGTCGTTGGCATTCGCTCATCCCGCTGTTATCATCGCTGGAAAGGCGTGTGAGAGCCTGTCTGCCGCGTTTTTCTGGCTGACCCGATAACTTTCACGTCTATCCCTGAAAAGCCGTTTCCCACGCTCCTGCATCGGTCTGATTGCATAGTCTAGTCTGTGATATGCCATCAGCATCAACGGAGAGCCGTCTACGAGCGTCTGTGGCGCGTTTTCGTGATTAAGTCGATAAAGTTACCGTCTAGCATCCAAAACGCCTTAAAACAGACTTTCTCGTGGAGTTGACAAAAACAAAAGACTGTCATTGCTGACAGCCCATGTGCTCAGTCCATCCAAGTATACTCTTGGAATCGTTGAATCTGCTTGTTAAACGTAATGGGAAGGTCGCCTATCTCGCCTTCCTTGTTCTTGCTTAGCCGGAACAGGTACTTGTCTGGGTTATCGCCGGACAGAAGGATGATCGCATCTGCGTCCTGTTCAATCTGTCCGCTCTCTCGCAAGTCGGAGTTGGTAGGCGTTGCTCCGGGCTTGGATGGGTTTCGATTGAGCTGTGCCAGTGCCACCACGACAATGCCTGTGGTCTGCGCCAGCTCGTGTAAAGCAATGGATATGGCTGTAATGGCAGCATATCTGTCCTTTGCACCTGTTTCGTGAATGAGTTGAAGATAGTCTACGAAGATGACTTGAGCCTTTTTACGGAGAGCCTGAGCCTTCATCCACGCCACGTTCTTTCCGGCAGCGGAGCGGATATATAAGGGCATCTTCATGTTCTTTGCCTGTCCGTCAATCTCATTCAAGCTGACCGCCTTATTTTTCACCGTGTCCAAAGGGCAGTATATTTGATTAGCCATCAGACGTGCGCCCAGCTTGCGTTTGCTGGTTTCTAGGCTGAAATAGTACACGGTGTAGTCCTGCTTTGCCATGCTTGCTGCTATTTGCAAGGACAGGGCTGTCTTGCCAGCAGACGGTCTTCCGCCGATGATGATAAAATCACCCGGTGAGATGTGCAGCGCTTCATCCAGACGCTCTAGGCCTGTCTTGATATACACAGGCTTCTCGTCCATGTGAAGCACATAGTCGTTCAGCACATCCTCGTATGTCCACGCATCTTCTTCCTCAGCTTTCAGGCTCATTGCTTCGCCCATCTGCTGGTAAATGTCTGATAGATCAGAATAGTCGGTAAGCTCGCTGGTCATCTGAAATGCCAGACCTTGCACACGAGTAAGTGCAGCTTGTTCTCTGATAAGCTGTGCCCAACGCTGCATCTGCTCCCTGTCAATTCGTACACACTCTGATTCACAGGTTTGTACACACGCCAAGAGCGTCTGTGCTACGTCTGGATGCTGCGTGTTTATCTCGACTATATCTATCCTACCCATAGCCGTCCAATAGCCCTGAACAGCCGCAAAAGCGTCTCTCAGCTCAGGTCTGAACAAGTCAAGTTCAAGGTCTGGTATGATTTCATCCACAACGCCCGGCTTGCAGAGCATCAGCGCACCAATAAATACCGTTTGAACGTCCATTGTCATAGTCTAGGAAACTCCATCTCCGTACTTTGCTCGTACTGGTCATCCTGTTTCAGTGCGTAAATGTCCTGCCATCCAGCATAGATGCTCTGGTCGAGAATGGCTTTCCAGTCATGCCGATCAAACTTTTCCAGCTTGTTGCAGAGCATCTGTTTTGCCCGGTCTGTCATAGGCTTTTTGATTCTTGTACGCATCTGTGCGAACTCTCGCAGGGTCTCCAGTAGGGCTTTATCGCCATGAGCAAAATCGGAGAAGATGTCAGGTTTCTTTTTGACTGCACTCTCTGGCAGGGTCTTGACGTTCGTCTGACTGTCAGTTGATACTATCGGTTCATTGTCATTTGACTTTGAGCTCATAGATGAGCTGACCTTCATCTCATTTATGACATGAGGATGAGCTGACTTTCGTGTAGACCATCCTTTTGACGCAATATCGCTTCTTTTCCACTCTTCATTGAGCAGATGTTTAATCAAAATGAAACAAGATTCTGCCTTTTTTGAGTTCAAAGTTGCGTCTTTTTCTTCAAAAACGTATGCACAGATTGCATCGTAGAGTTCCAACTTCTCTTTACTTTTGAGTGTGTAGATGGCTTCAAAGTAGTATCGTTGGAATGTAAAGCTGTCTCGTTTTTTGTCCATGCTCAATCCTCTTTGTAGCGTTTGTTCCATGCTTCGATAAGGTCTTTCCTAATCTTTTCTTTATCAGCTTTGGAACAATCAGAGTTGTATAGCTTGCTTTCCATGAATACCCGGCACTTGCATCCATTCTTGCCGTTTTCTCTTGTTATAAGCATCCAGCTTGTCAAATAGCCGCTCGCTTCGTCAATAGCAACTTCTCCGCCGCAGAACGGGCATCTCTTAAGTTCTTCCATCTTTAATCCTCCTCAAAACAAGCATTCAGTGTCAGATTCACGCAGCCAGCCTTCGCCCGGAATATTGACTATCTCATAATACTGCCGTGCAACGTAGATTGTTTTCTGCCCATCCTTAGCAATCAGACCGACAATCAGATAGTTGCCAGCAGCCATAAAGAACCAAGGGTTGCTCTTGTAAGTCTCGCCCTTCATCCAGTTCTTCATCCTGTTCACTGCTTTTTCAATGTCCTTGTCAGGGCAGTCCGGGTTGTCGTATGCAAAGAAATCCTCAGGAAATTTAAGCTTTTTCACTTTCTAAATCCCTCTCTCGTTCTCATAATTCGTTTGAAAACTTCATGTAGCTTTGCACCTTTACAGTATACAGGTCGGTTGTGCTTTTGCTTGATGTAACCGCACTGCATTTCGGACTGTCTGACAGCATTTGCAAAATGTTCAGCTGATGCAGCACATTGGTTCATTGCTTCTGTTAACGCTTCAAATCCATCCATATTTAGTCCTCCGTAGGCGGTTCAGGCATAGGCATCCAATGTGTAACATTTTTGAATGGGATGCACTCTCTTGCTTCACACCAACCACCGTTTGCATCATAATAGGCTACCCAGTCACCAGCTTTTTTGTCGTGAACCAGAACATAATCGCTGGCAAAATCGTTTTTCGGAATATCGGGCAATCTATCCTTGACACTAATCCAATTGTTCATGCTCATCACCTCATATCTTCGGAAACGCCATCCAATGCGTTACCGTTACATCTTTCGGCAGTCTCTCGCCTATCTCATCCCAGAACTGACCGTCTGCATAACAGCCAAGAAAGTACGCTGTCGGCGAGATTCCTTGCAACAATTTTCCATCTTTATCACGCCACGTTTTCTTAGTCGCAAGCAACAAAGGCTGCGTCCGCTCTCGTGGCGGTTCGCTTGCTGGATGCCAGAGTGTGTTAGCCATCTTCTTTGTTCTCCATCAAAGAACCACAGCTCGGGCAGTAGTTCCAACGTGTATGATGATTTTTTGTGTGACATCTGCTACACTCGAACATTGTGAATGTATCGTCCTGCGCAATCCATTCAGCGGTACGCTCTAGGGCTGTCGGCGCATCTTCCACAACTTCAATGGCATCTCCAATATCACAAGCACGGCATTTAACCCCATTGTGATTCTCGCAACCATTGCAATATGCTTTCTTGATTCTTTCAATAAGTGCGTTTCGTTCAAGGTATTCTGAATAATTATCCATTGTCTTTCACCTCGATTGTTGGCGCATTTTCAATAGCCGTTATTACGTCTCCGAGCACATCGAACATCAAGGCATTGAATGTGTAATCAGCTTCATCCACGCTTACATACTCCATCTGCCTATCAGAAAAATAAAGTTTAAGTGCATTTGCATCAATCGGTCTGACTTCCATCGTACTTTCTCCCTTCAATCTCCGTCCCATACACCGTCAGGCCGCATCTTTGCAAACGCAAGCAAACCGTATAGGGCACGTTTGGCGTTGCCCTCTGTGTCATTCCAGTAGTCGCTATCGTCTACATCGTCACCTAGTGCAGAAATAGCCTTTTCAAGCATCGGAATACTCTCTGCGCCTGTTTTGCCATAGATGGAACGGATACCGCCCTCACCAAATACTTCTGGTCGATAATAGAAGTGACCGTAATTATAGGTGACGTTGAGCCACAGTTCTTTTGTACCGCCCATAGCTCGCATACCACCTGCGATAAAATGCGTACTATCGGCTTTGAGCGGTTTGTGCGTTACTGGGTCGCACAGTGAAATATCATAGCTCATATTCGTCCAGCTCCTTTTTGATTTGCTGGCGTTCAATCTGCTTCAATCTTGCCTTTGCCAGCTTGCGGTTGTCAGCCTTGCGGATAGCCCAGTTGTTGCGGTGGTTTGCCCACGCTGCAAAATAGTGACTGTATTCGCTTTGGTCGTACCAGCCCTTTCCAATAAGCCCTTTATAGGTCTGCTGACGTTTCATCTTTTTTCTCCCATTCCTTGCATCCGCGTGCGTCCCACACGAAGTCTGCAACGTGTTCTGACTGGTCGTTTACGCATACGTCCTCCGGCTCTGCGTACCATTTGCAAGAGCCACAGGACGGCTCGGATTTGTTCTCACAGGATTCTGCTGTGCATCGGATAACCTTGCCAGCGGAGAACTGCTTGATGCCCATGCAAGAGCAATGTTCGGTGGTGCAGTAAACGTCCATTATATCTGCCCTCTCTTTCTCCTTCTGTTGGCATTGAACCGCCCGATCACTCGCTTATACTCTGCATAGCACTCCGGGCACAGGTCGCCTGTGTCCCTGCGCCACGCCCAATCTTTGAAGTATTCGTCAGGGTTCATCATTCTACCGCCCAGTACCGCTCCGCAGCGGTCGCATACTCGCTTGTGGTAGATTCCTCTGTCAGTTTGCATTAGTCATCCTCCCCAACATCCTTAAACAGAATTTCTTTGTCAGCTTTCCAGTCTTTGATTTTGCACGGAATGTCCGTGCCCGGCACGGTCTTTTTCAGACCATCCATCTGCCAAACATTCCATGAGATAATGTCTGCAATGCAGTCAAGAAACATAGGCATACAGCCAATTTCCAACCTTTTAGCATCAAACCGATACCTGAAATTCTCAATCAGCGTCAGGAATAGGTTGCATCTTGCCAGCAAGATATTGTCTCCCTGCCACTCATAGCCATATGTCGATGCGTAAGCGCTAATTGCCCAGCACATCCATTTGTCATAGTCATGGAACTGCTCTGCCAAAACATTTAGCTTCCTATCCAGCAGACCGATTCTGTCCGGCACGGCAATCATCTGCCCTGTTGTGGTATCGTATCGGCTTGTGAGGAACGGTGCTTCTCCACAGGTGACTTCAAGGCAGGTCTTGTTGATGTATTCCTTCCAATCCTCGCCCTTTAGGTCGTTTTCTGCAACGTCTGCCATCTTCTTGCAAACCCATGTAGGCGTAAACACTTCTGCTTTCTTGCTGGTGCGCTTCTTTTGGTCTGCAAGCCGTTTCTGCACACGAGGAACAAGCTGAACTTTGTCCAGTTGTTCCATCGTGATTTCATCCGCAAAGCCAACGCCAAGCTCAGGCGGCGGGTCTGTTGCCCAGATGATGTTCTTGCCTGTCGTGTGGTCTTGCAAGAGAACAGGTAGGAACGTGCGTAGGCAAGGGTCGGAGAAGTCAATCAACGGGGTCATGGGCGTATCCACTTGGTTTGTTTCATTCTTTGATTTCTTTCCCATTCCATTTCTCTCCAAAAGACGTTTATGCGCTTTTTTTGTTCGATTTGTGATAGCCGAAAGCCCTCTGACTGCCTACATTTTGTGATGCCGACAATGCGGCTTGCATAGTGTTTCGGACAACAACGCTTGCCGGGAATTGGCGGTTCATCACAATAGGCGCAAGTGCCAGATGTCCTTCTGTATTCCTTGCTGTTTCTCGCTCTCTTTTGAGCATCCTTTGTTCGGCACTCGATGCAAGAGCGATAGCCTTTTGACATCGGACGTTTCAGGCAAATGGTGCAAATTCCTTTCGCAGCCAGCCTTTTGCGCTTTTCACGTTGTCGCTCATTGCATTTTTGCAGATACGCAGCTTTCATTTCGCTTGAAAGGTTTTCGTATGCTTGCGTGTGCCTTTCGAGGTCTTTTGCCAAACACTCCGCACACGATACTCTGCCCGGCATTGCATCGTTCTGACCGCAATGGATGCAGATGTGATGTTCTTTATACATTTGCCGTAACGCTTTGCTGCTCATTTCACTATTACATGCTCTGTCATGTAATCACCATAACAGTTGCACTTAAGCCATTTGTATTTTGACGAGCCTTCCGCAAAATCGAACTTCCATTTTTGGATTCTTTTGATACGTCCACAAACCGTACATCGGACTTTGATTATTCGTTTGTCTTTGTAAGGCTCAAAGGATATTTCGGTGAGTTCGCATATAAGTTTTCCGTCTTTCGTAAAAAGAAATCCGTTCATTCCTCTTTTACCTCTCTGTACTCCACGTCAATCCCCTTCGGCAAAGCCGTCTGGTACTTCTGGGCAAGCTGTTCTGCGCTCTGGGCATCGCCCAAAGGCTGTTCAGGCGGCGCAACGGTGACTTCCACGTTGTCACGCATACCAAAGTAGTTTTTGGCTCGGAAAATCCACTCTGCCGGGTTCTCCTGACCGTACATACCGTTGTACGCCCACATGGACTGCATTTGCAGAATCAGCTTCAAGATGTATTTCTGCTGTAAGCTGTCGTCACGGCGTTTCCCCGCCATAATCTGCTTCAGGCTCACCCATTCGATGCCCAGCACCAGTGCAATCCATTCCACCACAGGGGAGATTCTGGCTTCGATGCAAGCGTCAAAGAAGAAGTCAAGACGCTGCTGCACTTCAATCGGGTTGTTCATGTCCACGCTCGGAAGGTCGCCAAAATACTTGGCTGCAATCATGCCGATGACTTTTTTGTCCTCTTCATCGCCGATTCTCGACTGCAAATCGCCTGTGTTCAACATCTTAGACCTCGTGATCGCTAACTCCTGTTGTTCTTTCACCTTTTTATTCACCTGTGAGCGGATAGATTTCCTTTTGTTAAGCATCTGTTGTTTCTTCTTCTCTCGCTCTTTCTCACGCTTCGCAGCAGCTTCTTCTTTCGCCTTTTGCGCCCGCTTCTCACGTTTTTTCTTTTCAGCTTCGGTCAACGGCGGCCTGCCACGACCACGCTTCGGGGGTGTTGCCATGTATCAGACCTCCTTTGGCGGTTCAGGAAGTGGCATCCAATGGGTGACGGCGTATGGGATTTCACTCCCGACTTCTGCCCAATTTTTGTAAAAGTCCATAAAGCCAAAAATAATATCGCCGTTATCACAAAATGCAAGAACTGGAGTATGATGTTTTGGTTGCCTATCCTTGACGCTAATCCATTTGCCAGGAAAACCGTTCTCGCTATAAGAAACCGTTTCAAAATAGTGCGTAGCCATCCCAAGTTCTTGTTCAATATCGTTTAGGATGCTCTTGCCATCCTCGTCCGCTTCGGTTTCGAGAACAAGGTAAATTCGCTTTTTCACACTCTCACCTCTTCATCTTTATTTCGATTCTGTCTATCTTCCATGCAATCTGCCAGACGGAACAGCAGTTGTCCAACTGCCGCCACCAAGCGCACTTTTCTTTCTCGCACACGCACCGGCCAAGCGGATTGCTGGTCATCTTCATCGGGCAGTAAAGTTCGTTGTCCATGATTTTTTAGCCATCCAACTGGAGATGAGCGTTTACCATCTTGACGGGAAGAAATTCATCTATCTGCAAAAACTCTCCGCTTTTTAAGCTGACACCTCCAGACAATTTACTTACCGAAAGGTTCACGTTAGCTTTCACGAGAATTTCGCCGCTTATCTCAAACACATCTCCATATTCCAGACACCCAAAATTGATTTCTTTTCTCTCAATGTCGCAAATTTTCATCATTTCCACCCCATCACAACAGCCGTACAAACGGCCAGACACACGTTGACGAACAGCCAGACGAGCATTGCCTGATGTTCTTCAAACAGGTTGTCTGCCGCGTCTTTGATTGTCCGTTCGGACTGAACTACCACCGCCAGCAGGACTAGGCAGACCAGCCAGCGAGTTGCGAATTCAAACATTGTTATCCTCCATCAAATCGTCCATGCTCAACTGACCGCTGATGTTGTCATCTTCCATCCACCAGCGAAAAACGTCCATTCCAGTTTGCCAGTCGTACGGCAAGCCTTTTGCTTTTCTGACATCAAGCATTCTTTCAAACGCCGAGATGTACATTTTTTCATAAGAAGGCCAGCGCATAAACTCACGCTGTCTGCCCCCCCTACCAGCCATAGGACAGCCGATGCAGCCAACACGCTTTTGTCCTTCGCAGTAAAGCGGATTGATGGGCAAGTGTTCGCTGTGCGTGTAGTCCCACACATCATCGTCCGACCAGTCGATAATCGGATTGACGGTCATCTTGCCTTTGACGTTGCACGTTTCAAAGAGCTTTCTCTTCTCGTCATTGTCACCCATGAGAATGATGCGCTTCTCTTTGTCTTTGTGCATCAGCTCCATCACGCCACGACTGTTCTTACGCCGAGTAGATTCGGCCCAGCGAACGCCAGTAGCGATAAATCTATCGCGGCCAGTATTTTCTTTGAGAACGGCACAGCAGTAGCGTACAAGTCGTGTGGGCGGCATCAGCTTTTGCGGAATCAGCGTCCACATGGACACGGGCTTGTCTTTGTACCGTGGCATAACAATGGAGCATTTGATTCCACGCTCTTCCATCGCCTTGAACTGCTCACGGATAAAATAGACTGTCTCCGGCGCATCGGCAGTTGTGTGGCTGTTGACCACCTCGAAGTTGATTCCTGCACGTTCAGCCAGAGCCACAAGCACCTGTGAATCCTTGCCACCAGAGTATGTGACCATGAGCGATTTCTTGTACCGATGCTCTGACAGCCTTGCCGCGTCCTGCAACCGTGCGATAGCAAGCTGTTCCTTATCCATCAGCTCCACCTTTCCCTCAGCTCTTTTTCAACCTGTTCTGACTTTGCTGTGATGTAATCTGCAAACTCGTCAGGGGTCATGTCCTCTTCTTTGAACTTGCCGACCATCTCCCAGTACCTGTCACCGATGCGGATGATTTTCTGCACCTGTTCCTCGGTCAGGTCTGCATCGCACCGAAGGTTCTGAATCAGTGCGCCCCATGTGGCAGATATTCCATCCAGAGCCATGCGGAAGCCGTACAACTGATTTTGCCGTGCGATTTTGCGGAGGTTGGTCGGCTTGACCTGTTTGCCACACAGGGGGCAGTTTCCAAATTTATTCATCCGACTGCTCCTTTTCTTCAAGGCGAGAGAGCCAACGCAGAATGTCTAAAACTTTCTTGCTCACTTCTGTTCTCCTTTCAGTCGATGTATCTCCATGCAACGATTTTGACATCACTTAAAACCCACTCACCACTGCTTTGAAACCAGCGTTTATCGTTATATCTGCGGTACGCAATGTCGAGGTCTCCATTTTCAAGCTTTATTTCGACAGCAATGCCACATTGCGGTTGAGTAGTCATGTTGTTCCATTCGTTCTTGTTTCCGTTGTCTAGTTTTTCTTTGTTTGGCTCTAACCAGTCATTCAGTTCTTTCATGCAGGACGGACAAAGCTGAATCGGTTCTTCGCTCAGTCCAAAACGGTTGCGTTCCACCGTACAATCCAAGAACAAAATCGAATTTGCTGTTCCGTAGCACTCGTTTATGTCAGGCACTTTCCGATTAAAAATCTCTCCGCATCGGTCGCACTTAAATACCATTGCCATGTTCTTTCTCCAATCTCTTCAACAGCCCATCCACGTCATACCGCCAATGGACACGTAGCCTTTTTGCTTTGATCTCTATCCCCTCTTGCTCTGCCCACTGCCAAGGGATGCTCTTCCGGCTCTCGTTGTAACGGAACGCCAGAACCTTGCTGACGGGGATTGCAAAGGTGCGGTTGACTGCCCTGTAATTGACTATCACATGGGCGGTCTGACCGCCGTATCCCATCGCATCCACCATGTCCGTGATGTGCTTTTCCTTGCGGTATTTGCACTTTGCCTTGTCGTACTTGCCGAACACCTTTTCCAGAGGGATAGAGGGTGTTTCAATGGTTTTCAGCTCAAACAGGTGGTTCATCGGGTATCGGTACACAAGGAAGTCGCAGATGTTGTCGATGGAAAACGACAGGTTCTCGTTGCCGCCGTAGTAAGTGGCAGCACTGTCTTTCAAGCGGTAGCACCACGCATCGGACGGGATGGATGCCTTGAAGTCTGCTTCAAACTGTTTGCCGGTGTTCATTCGTTGTCCTCGATTTTTTTGGCTTCTCTGATACGTAGTCGAGCTAGTTCGCTATTTGCATATCGCAGTTGCCAGCTGCAAAACCAGCCTTTGTGAACAAGTTTTCCGGCGCAGTAAACAAACTCCTGCTTCATCAAATCATCAAGTGAAATGATGTAACTGCCCGGCTTATACTTTCTTTTGCTCATCCCCGTTCACCTCTAAGCTCACGGAATATGAGTTGCTTTGTCAGCGGGCTTTTCCATTTCCTTCATAATCCGCTTATGTTCTTCCACTGTCATGTTGTTCGGGTAGAATCGCTTGTCCACCAGTTCAAACGGTTGCATATAGTGGTCAATAACATCTCTTGCTTCTTCTCGTGCCTTTTCGGCACACATTTCGATGTATTCATCTTCGGTCATGTTGTAATCGGTAATGCAATCGACCACCGAAGAAAACCGGCACAGCAGACCATTAGGTTGTCTTGCAATGAAAGCTCCCATTTATCGTTCACCTCTAAATTCACTTCCGAGAAACCGCTTCTTGCCACGTTCCCGGTGCTTGTCCTCATAATCACGGTGATACACACTCTGGCTGTGGTTCAGCTCATACACGAATGCCTTGCGCTCCTCGAAGTCTTTCTTCTCTGCCTTGTACTTCTCGCAGGTGTCGTGGCAAGCTTGGTGGCGTGATGTGCAGTTGAGACAACAGGTAATCATTCTTCGCCAAATCTCCTTTTTGTTACAGCTACGCAGAAACTTTCGATTTCGCTTGCCCAGCGTGCAGTACCCTCGCCGTATGCTCTTTGCCAGACCAGAGGGAAACCGCCCAGACCATCAAACAGACTGCCCAGCGTAGGCTTTTCTTTCAGATAAGGGCGCATCCTTTGCACCATCCAAAACCATTGTGGCAAAGCGATTGAGTTGCCCAGAGCCTTGTACCGTGGGCTGTCAGCGTACTTGTGTTTCTTGCCCTTGCTGTCTGTCCAATCACCAATGTTGGAGTAATTGTCAGGAAATCCTTGTAACCGTTCACATTCAACAGGGGTAAAGCGGCGAACAATCCAACGGATGGTTTTTTCCGCAACTAACGGCCCGGAACTTGACCCATCGTTCTTACAGGTAAGCGATGCTGTTTTTTCTCCTGTAACAGCTCCGTTATACCCATCGACCGCAATAGAGGTTTTCTCTACGACCAGGCTTTCGCTGCCATTGCCGATGTTCCCTGCTTTCGCTTTCAATGTTGAACATTTGTCGCTTTCCTTGTAGTGACTGAAAGACTGTTCGTTGAAGGTCTGGCGCTCGATTGCAATGGCCGTGTAATCTGTGATTCTGTTTTCGTGGTCGCCTGTTATGGTTGGGCAAGTTCTGCCGTCACCATTTCCACGTGCATCAAAGACCTTATACGCTACTGCTGGACGGTCAACAGTGTTCAGCGTGTAGCTCTGGTTTTCCTTCACGCCGGAACCATTTGCGCCAGCCGTTTCAGAACGATCAATAATGTTTCCAGCAATGCAATAACACACGCCGTGTTCATGATTTGCCTGCAACGTATATGCTGGGTCACCATCTTCGCCAATCCCAATCCCAGTGCGCTCTCCCATGGAAATATACCGTGTCGCTATCTGTGTATTTATTGGGATTGCTTCCGTTACACGAATCGGTTGAAACACAGTTTGGTCTTGCAACGTTGAAAGTGTTCCCACTTTTTCCGTCTGTACCAATGCTCCCTTTCCGCCGCCAGCACATCCACCTCTAATTTTTATGGTGTAGGCGTTTTGCCCCACCACTCGATCATTTCCAGCAGTGCCATTTGCAGCAAGTCCGGCAACTTCTTTCCACGCCTTGACGCACGATTCAGGATTCCCTGACAGGCTCGTGCGCTCAAAAAGTATTTCTGCGGCACGTTGACCTCCAAAATCTGCGACAAGAGCGATACGCTTTCTTCTCTGGGGGACTCCCCAATATTGAGCATCGAGCTGTCGCCAAGCCAGAGACCATCCGTTTCCGGCAATTGCTCCGGCTTTGCTCCATCTGCCCCCCCCTCGGAGGTCTAGGAATTGAAGCGTCTGGTTGTTCCACGCTGGCAAGTTCTTCCAGCACGGCTCTGAAATCTTCTCCTCCGTTGGAGCTGAACGCTCCTTGCACGTTTTCCCAAACAGCGAAAGTTGGATACAGTCCATTTGTGCTTGACCTCATTTCTTTTATGATTCGAACCGCTTCCATGAACAACCCAGAGCGTTCTCCGGCAAGTCCCGCCCTGCGTCCAGCAATGGACAAGTCCTGACATGGACTTCCGAACGTGATGCAGTCCACAGGCTCTATCTTGTCGCCGCGAATCTTTGTGATGTCGCCCAAGTGCTTCATTTTTCCAAGCGCCCGTCCAGCCAGATAGCGCAGCTCTTATATAAGGTAGGTGGTTCGCCTTTTGTCCCGGTAGCGTAACCGTTAGTCAAAAGGGAGCGAACCGTCGTCCTCAATCACAGAAAAATCATCGTTCCCGCCCTGCGAGTAGCCGGAGCCAGACCCACAAGCCAGCGTTTTCTTCGGTCTGACCTCATAATCGCCAGAACGAATCTTGTCCACGCTGGTAAAGCGGTCAACGACCAGCTTCGTCTTGATGTTGCCTTCGTTGCCCATGTACTCTTCCTCGCGGAGAACCACGCCGACCAGCTTGCCACGCAGGGTCTTTTCATCGTTGTTAAACTTGTAACCGGGATTGGACTGCTCCACAGCGGTGATGAAGCCCTTGAAGAACGGCAGTGCCTTTTCCTTGTAGCTCTTGATGGTCTTGCCGCCCCATGCCCATTCGCCAGGATTCAGCTTGCCACGCTCGATAAGGGAAGCGGTCTGCTCACGCCAGTATCCCTTGAACTCGCCTTCTGCGACTTCCCACTCGATGTTCAGGCGCTCTTTTGCGGGTTCGTCCGTTGCCTTGCAGATACCGGCAACGTAGCCGCCAACAGGCAGGTCACGGCGTTCGGTGGCTTCCTGTACGTCATTCCAGTTGATGTTCTTCATCTGTTACTCTCCTTTGTTATCCGGCTGAACCGGGATGTTGTAATACTCACGGATGGTCTTGTCTACGGCAGCGAGGTCGTTCTCGATCAGCGCATCGTTGAACATCCCAAGAGGGGTTTTCACGGTGTCCATCCCATCATTGCGAGTGCTGAATAGGTATCGCCCATCCTGCACAACGGTTTTCAGAACGATGGTGAAGTACCCTTCCACGCAGACCTTCTCGTCCAGAAGCTTGCCGATGGTCTTAAACTTCTCGCCACCGTCTCCGTCACGCTCGCTGTGACCGAAAAAGTAGACCACAACATCGTCCGGCAGTTCCTTTGCCCGCATCAGCAGAGCGTTGAAGTTTGCTGCCATGTCGGTGAACTTCTGGTATCCAGCGACCTTTGCGTTCCGCATGAACTCGCCGGTCATAAGGTATGTGGCATCGTCAATGACGATGGACTTACGCTTGGTACTGTGAATTGCGGCATCAATCTTGCCGTAGTCATTTGTGATATAGGTTTTCATGTTGCTGCGGAACGGCAGCGGCTTGCCAAGCACGTTGATAACCGCCACCTGTTCCGGGTCAAAGTTCCGAAGCGAGGCGGACTTACCGCTGCCGGAATGACCGTAGACCATTACTAATACTGCCATTTTTCTTTCCTTTCTTCGGCTTCATTAGGCTTCATTGCTCTTACTTTGGCTTAACTTGGCTGTACAAAAATCAACCAGCCATCAGTTCTGCCAACTGTGCACGGAGGCCTTTCAGCTCCGCTTCCCTGTCATCGATTTCAGACTGCAAGTCCGCGATCTCAGCCAGACGGTCAGCTTCTTTGGCTTCTGCCATCTGTTCGTTGGTCATAAAGCACACGCCGTCCTCCGGCTCGTCCACGCCACCGAATCTGTCAAGGTTAATCATCTTTTGGTCTTCCTCTCTTACGTTCCTCTTTGATCTGCAGTGCGCTGTGCCACTGGTCTTTGTCGATTTCGATGGTAGACCACCGGTAGTTACATACAAGGCACTTCTTGCGTCGAGTGATGCTATCGTGGTCAGACCGGCTGTCGACCGTTGTAATGTTGTTACTGCCGCACATCGGGCATTTCATCTTGCATCCCTCCACTTGTTGGTGTGAGCGGAAATGCGGTTCAACTTTCTCATCCGCTCGGTATCTTCATGCTCTTTTTCCGCGCTCACACCAAGCGCGCACAAAACCAGAGCGGTTGCTAGTAACATCAGTGAAACAAATGCCCATCCAAGCATCTGTACTGTAGTCTCACAGCCATTTATTGTATCGCCACAGCTAACGGCTACGATTGCGGCGACAATACCAAGTATGGTAAGCACGTTTCCTTTTACGGTTTTCATTTTGTCCCTTCTTTCAGAATGATATCGAATAAAAATGGTTTGCTTGCATCGATCACGATTATTGCATTTAGCACTTTGGCTATTTTTGCAAGCGTATCAGCCTTAACGCCCGTCTTGTACGGCGCTTTATTCGGGCTTGTGATGTTGTAGATAGTTGGAGCCGACACGCCACTTCTTCGGATAAGCTCTGATGCCTTCATATCGCGTTTTTCAAGAGCGGCTTCCAGTGTCATGCCTTTTCCTCTGTGTCCTTTGGTTCTCTGCGTCTAAAAATCCAACCGGTTGTCATCAAAGCTCCAACACCTATGATGTACCATGTCACCTTAGCTCCGACCAAAAGCTCGATCTGATGCACCAGCCAGAAGTTCAGCAGAAACACTGCGAGAATAAACGCTAAGACAATGCCCCAGATCAGGGCGATTTCTGCAAATACTTTCATCTTTATCCTTTCTTCGAATGCGTTTCAGCCGTTCCTTTTCACGGCTGTGCCAGCGGATTTCCCGCTGGCCGTAGTATTTACCATTCATAAGTCAGCTCCCCTGTTGCAAGCATCTGTGACACCTCACCGTAATGCTTGCCCATTTTATCAGCAAGTGCTTGAACTTGTCCTATGGATGGAATCTTTTTTTCTTCCAATGCTTTCTTATTCAGATTTCGTTCTTTTCGTATTTTTTGATGTTCTGCAATGCTTGTAAAAGAAGCTTCTTTTGCGCATTCTTTATGATACTTTTGAGCCGCAGACGTTTTAATCATTGGCTCTCCGCACCATTGGCAAGTAGTTTTTACTGGCACAAATCTATGACTTTCTTTCAATACTTTTCGTCTTGCTTTCTTTTGCTCCAGCGAAACTTCCCTTTTGCAATCTAAACAATATTTTTTTGTAGGATTGACTGAGCCAAGTAGAATGCCACAGCGCTCGCAGTATTTAATTTCCATGCTGCATCTCCTCTTTCAGTCTTTCTTCTCTGTTGTGCCGTTCAAAGCACTGGTTGATACATTTCTCCATCCACAGCACCTTGTTGGCATCGTTCCGGGACACGCCAGCAGCCATTGCCAGCTTTAGTCTGCGCTTCCGGCTTTGCGCTTTACGAAATTTTATCACCAGCACTCACCAGCCTTATCTGTGATGAACTTCGGGACTTCCTTGCCTGTGGCAATGCACAGCGCAACTAGCTTTTCGACCCAGATGTCAAACAAGCTTTCTTTTGGCATATAGCACTGTCCAACACAAGGCTCCTTAAAGCTTTTCCAGATCGTCAGGCCGACAGCGCCATCCGTGACCGTCCATATCATACTGTAGCCTTCATTGCACAGGTTGTACAAAATGTCTTGTGCTCTGCTCTTGGCTTTGTTGATTTCAAAAGCATCCCAGTGTTTTTTGCTTTCTTCGTAGGCCTTTGTTGCTTCGTCAATCGCGTGGCGCGCTTCGTCTGGGTACTCAAGATTTACTTTCAAGGTGATGATCTGTTCCATACCACTCATTTTCCCTCTCTTTCCTTCAATAGCTCTTCCAGAGCTTCTTTCACCTTAGCTTCCGCATTTTTAGGCTCACGCTTACCGTTCAGGATTTTTCCCAAGTATTCCGGTGCGCATCCCATTTTTGCAGCAAGCTCTCTGATTTCGATGCTGTTAACGTGAAGCGTTCCCACAACATCGCCTGTCCACTTAGGAAGCAATTTTTTCTCCTTTCTTGTTCTAGTACTTGAACTTTTTGAAAGAATATGATAATATTATGGTGTCAAGCAAAAACATTATCGAACGTTCTTCCATTTGTTCAAAGCCTTTAATTTGTTCTACCGATTGAACCCGGTAGCCTTATTAAAGCACAAGTAATAGAACTTTTCAAGTGTTTTTGTTCAAGTGGTAGAACTTTGTCATCTTGTACAAACGCTGGAGGTATGTTTTGTGTTTTTTGACAATTTCGTAAGGCTATGTGAGCAAAAGGGAGTAAAGCCGTCTCGTGCTTTGACTGAAGCTGGCGTTCCGAAATCTGCTTATAGCTATTGGAGAACCGAAGCAGGTTCAGGGAACGATGCAAAACCGACCAATCAAAATGCTGTTAAGCTGGCACAGTATTTCGATGTTACGGTTGACTACCTTCTTACTGGCAACCAAAAAGAAAACCCGCCCCAGCAGCCGCAAAGTGAAGCCGATGCAGCAGTGGAGTGGATTAGAAAAAAGCTTGAATCTATGCCGAAGGAACAGCGTGAAGCGCTGATGAACCTGATCGAGAAGATGTAACGTTCATGCCCGGTAAAATAAAAGAATCCCTTGTGCCGGGCTGGTATAGCTCTTCGCAAGGGATTTTCTATTATTCTAGGTCTAGTGCTTGTTCTGCTGCCGGAATCTTTTCAGGGTGTTCCAGCAGCCATGCAATAAATCGGTCAATCTTGGCTCTTTCTTGTTCACTCATTGTGGCATATCCTCCCGATCGGTAAGTACGGACGTTCATTCGATACGATTATACATCTTCTAGTTGTAAAGTCAATGTATTTTCAACAACTTCGTAAAAATTGAACGTTTTCTTCGCATCCATTACTTCACATCAGGGAAGCCAAAAATTGCGATAACAATGATTAAGAGCCACATTAAGTTTAAGTTACCCTTTGCTTTGTAACATTCCGTTGAGTATGGAACGAAAAGGGTTATCCGGTAAATCGTCCAGCACATCTGCTTTGACGAAAGCGTTTGTGCTGATGCTGTGCGAAACATTGTTTAGCTGCACAATGGCATCGTCCAAGTCTTTTACGGTTGCTCCACGCCGTTCCATTGACTGGAGGAAAGTTTTCACTTCTTCAAGAACGACAGGGTTCTCGGCTTTATAGAATCCATTCGTAAAGTCCATCTTCTTCTCCTTTCACAGTTCCACAAGCTGTCCGTCAATGCGTTCGATGCTATCTGCTGGATCGCGTCCATCGTCTAAGGCGGCTATGGCGCGTTCAAGAACGTTTTTTGCTTCTTGATAAGCAAACTTATCAGCATCGTTGTTTGCAAGGTTGTAGACCAGTTTTAAAGCGGTCTGGCGGGCATAGGGAATGAGCATGGTGTCAATCTGGTTCATACACTAACCCTCCCACGGTTTCGGCGTTTTGTTTTCGTTCGGTTCAGATGCGGGCATACCGTCAATGATAATCATATTGTTACCTCCTGTTTTGATTGTTTTTTTCGATGGTACAGTTATAACACAGGCTGCTGTTGGTTCTCCATAGCAGCTTTTTCCATTTTTTGGTTTGTCGAATCCAGCAGTTTTGCCGGATTTTGTTGAAGGAGTGAGAATTTATGAATGAATATCTAGTAAGAACAGCCAAAGTATTAGAGATGGCTCGAATGCGTTCTGGCTTGAGCCAGCAGAAGTTGGCAGCACGGATGGGCGTGAATCGTGGCACGATAGCAAATTGGGAGCAAGGCCTGGCAGCTATCTCCCTGCCGATGGCTATGCGCTGGTTCACTTGCTGCGGCGTATCGGTGGCTCGATATATGGATGCTTGCATTCATCCGAGGCTACTTGAACACCTTGAGGACGACCTTTCCGATCTGGAGAAACGGCGGATTCTCATAGATGCTATGATGGAATGTTCATCCTATGAGATAGATGCCCTGTTATATATCCGGTACGGAGATCACGGCTCAGACCACATCGGCGTGCTGACGGAGATTCTGGCAAACCTCCACACGCCGTTGAAGGACAGGGTTGCTGTCTGTCGGATGGCATCCGGTAACTATGAGATGGCACAGGCCACCAAAACAGACCCAGACCCGAACGGAACCGCCCCAAAGATGGAGATTCTCTATCAGGCGCAGGATGCTGGAACGGAAGCTGCTATGAAGTCCAATGATTCCTATACTGTGAATCCCAATAATATAAGCGGCTGATTGTCGAATTATCGAAGTTTTTACGGAACATCTTGTACACGTTCATCCACTTTTTGTACACGTTTCATGCAGATTAGGTATACCTTTACCTTGTCATTCCGTCCCCCATAGGCTACAAATCGACAGTATTTGCGCGGAATAAATAACGAATTATCGTTAATCTATTGCTTGTAATTGGTCGGCTTGTCAATCCGTCCCCCATAGTGCAGATTAGGTATATCTTTCTATCCACTTTTTGTACACCTATCCACAATCCGTCCACGCTTGGCACGGCTAATAGAAGGTTGCTTCACCATCGGTACAGTCTTATTCAGTAATTGACAACCTGAGTTATCCACAAACTGGAATGGAAAAATAAAGAAATTGTTGAAAATTATCGTCATCGACTATTTAACGATGATATTTAACCTCTTGTTTATTTCTTGTTTAATATATAATATGTAGATGGGGGACGAAATGACAAAGCATGGGGGACGTTTTGACAAGTCATGGGGGACAAAATGACGAGGATATGGGGGACAAAAAGACAAGTCATGGGGGACGAAAGTTGTTGACACGTCCCCCTATTTGTGATATACTGTTTTCAGACCATTAAAGGAAGTGAGCAGATGCCAAAAATATCAGACAATAACCTTGTCGAAAAAAGCAAGTCCCTTGTTTGGGCGAAGTTCAGGGACTACACCGCAGGAGAACTTCGGTTGTTGGAGGTTTACCTATCAAGAATTAACCCAAGAGACCCAAGTAGCAGTCGTGTAGAGTTTACTCTTGCTGAATACAGAGAACTGCTTGGGCTGAAAAGCCTTGACGCTCGAAGGATTGAGCCGCAAATCAAGCACTTTCTTGGCAATACGGTGTCGATTCCAATTGACAAGGAGAAAGGCACGTTTGAAAGCTTTGTCTTGTTTACGAGGGCAAAACTGGACTATGTGCCCGAAACAAGGTCTTACGTTGTAGCAATCACCTGCAACCCTGACCTTCGATCCATCTTTTTCGACATTGCTGAAAGTGGATACGTTCGCTATCGGCTGCGTTACACATCACGAATGAAGTCGCAGTATAGCATCTTGCTTTACTCGATTCTTCGGGACTGGTTGAATATGGACAATAAGCCGCATGAAATCAGTCTGAAGAAGTTGAGGGAACAGCTCGGTGCGACGGAAGCCAGCTACGATGTTTACAAGAATCTTCGCAAGCGAGTGCTTGACGTTGCGGTGGACGAAATCAATGCTGTGTCTGACATTGTTGTGACCTACGAGCCAGTTCTTGTGGCACGAAAGGCTGTGGCAGTCAAGTTTAAGCCCAAAATTAAAGCGTCTGAGAAGTTGATTGAAGCACAGGCAAGCGAAGTGTTGACCGAACCTCAAAAAACCGCCAAAAAGACCCGTAGAAGCGGATATGAGGATTTTGACTGGTCTGTGTGTGACGAACTGGAAAAGCAAGACTGCATTGACGTGGCGAAGGTAGTTGAAAAGTGGATGAAGAAAGAGCATCCAGAAATCAAGCTGCCAAGACGCAGAGAAGCGGTTTACGACACGGTAAAGGCTGCGTATAATGACATTTTGTCTTTGGATAGGTCTCCGTTCCCGGACAGACCTGTTGGCTATCTGATTAGAAGCGTGGACAAGGCAGGTATCGTAGACAGATATATGCCAGCGTTCTATTCTATTGAAGCCTTGCAAAAGTAGTTAGAATGAGCAGATGATACAGAAAGGAGCGAGAATGGGTTGGATTAGCGTAAAAGATAAGATGCCAGACAAGTACGTTCAGATTATCATTTATGATAAAGTGATGGGCGTTACTTTCGGTTATTATGGTGACTTCAAAGGCGAAAAATGGTATACAGATGATGTGTTGACGGATGCGTTCTATGGAAACAATAGTGAAACGCAACTGATTGATGATAATGTGTTATATCATGTAACCCATTGAATGCCGCTTCCTGACGAACCGAAAGAATAAAGAAAGAGTGATAAAATGGCAAAAATCATAGCTGTCGCAAACCAAAAGGGCGGCACAGGAAAGACCACAACAAGCACCTGTATGGCTGGTGCGTTGCAGTTGCTTGGTAAGAAAGTCTTGTTGGTGGATTGCGATGCACAGTGCAACGCAACGGACACCTACGGCGCACAGACAGAGGACGTATGCACCCTATTTGATGTGATGACCCGGCAAGGCACGGTAGAAGAAGGGATTCAGCACTGTGAAGCTGGTGACATTCTGCCGTCTGATAGTGCATTGAAGGACATTGACGAGCAGCTTGTCCGGGACATGGGCAAGAACTTCCGGCTACGAGAAGCCCTTGAAAACGTGTCTGAGCAGTACGATTACATTGTGCTGGACACTCCCCCGCAGCTTGGCCTTGCGCTTGTGAACGCGCTGATCGCCGCCAACAGCATTATCGTGCCCATCACAGCAGACCGTTACGCACTGGCTGGTTTGAGCCAGCTTTCGCAGACCATTGGTGACGTTCGCAGATATTTCAACCCGACCTTGAAGATTGAAGGTCTGCTTCTGAACCAGTACAAGAGCCGTGAAAACCTGTCAAAAGAGGTTGTGGAGCAGCTCCCGGTGATTGCACAAAGCATGGGAACAAAGCTGCTTGACGTGAAGATTAGACCGTCTATGGGCGTTCGTAAAGCGCAGGCAGAGCGGCACAGCCTGTTTAGCGGTGACACGGCAAAGAGTACCAGCGCAGAGGATTTCAAGGCGTTGGCGCAAAAAATTGTAGAGGGGGATAAAAATGAATGATATATACCCGCACCTTGTAGGAATGACGTGCATCGAAGATATAAGACGGGTTTATTTCTTAGATCTTGGTGTTTCATTTAATGAATTGTCGGATGAAGAAAAAGAGCTTGCATATAATTCTCAGCAATACCTCGCTGAAAAATACTGTGAAAAACTGAAAGAAAAGCTTTCCGAGAATCAGTGGGCGCAGTCGAAGCACAAACTTCCAAATGAATCAAACAAATACGTTATTGGATTTAGTGAAGACGAATACGATGTAGAAATCGTAAGATACGAAAGAGGTCTTAAAAAGTGGATAGGCAAAGATGGGAAATTGCACAACATTACACATTGGAAGTCTTTACCGGCTGTACCAGACCTCGAAGATGAAGATTGGGAGGAAGAGGAATGAAATCAACCAGCAAAAAATCCACAGGCTTGCTTGGCGGGTTTGATTTCCAGCCTATTTTTTCGGAACAGACATTAAGCCGAAGTGAGCCAAAGGAAGAAGAAGTAAGCCAAGCAAAGCCGAACGAAGCCGAACAAGCACAGATTAAGCCTAGTGAAGCCACAGACAGCCGTACACGGCCTAATGAAGCACAGTTAAGCAATATTAAGCCAAAGCAAGCCAAAGGCAGCGAAACACAGCCAAACAATGCCGTAGTAAGCGAAAGTAAGCCGAAGAAACTGAAACAGGCGAAGAAAGTTCAACGTCTTATCGAACAAGGCGATGTGCCCGGTGCGCTAGCCGAAGCTGGTTTGACAAAGAAAAAAATCCCGATGCCGGAATCGCATCAGGGCGTTGCAAGTGGTGATGGCAAGCGTTCCAAGCGCATTACCATCCTTATGAGCGAGGAAGAGCGCAAGTACATCAACCGTGAAGCCAGACGGCACGGAATGACGATTGGGCAGTTCGTGTACGCTCTTGCGGTTGCGGCGGCAGAAGGAAAGATTGAATTGGAGGATTTCTTAGATGAATGACGTATGGATTGACATTGGGCAGAAATATGAAGCAATGGCAAATATGGGATGCAAGCCTTATGGCTTCAAGCGGGTTCCATCAAATTTTGTGTTTGACGAAGACAAGTCGGTAAAGTGGAACAAAGAGCAAGCGCAAAAGAATAACGATGATTACGACAATGAAGTTAAGCGGCTGAATCAAGAGAAAATGAAGCGTAGGGATGAAATCTACGCAGAGATATATAAGACAATTCAAGAAGAAGTCGGTTTTGGGATTTCAGAAAAGAAAGCGGAAAAAATTTGGGAGTACGCTTACGATAGAGGGCATTCAGCAGGATGGTATGAAATAATCGTAAATTTGGAAGAAATTGAAGAATTTGCAAAGTTCATATTGGATAAAAAGAACTGAGTTGGAGGATTTATTGAATGAACGATAGTGAACGACACCTTATTCGATTTGTTTGCGATGGCGATATGCGAAACGCGCAAAAAGCCGTTAAAATCATTTTGAATTCTATATCATCCAAAAAAGATGAGCAGTTCAAGGAAAATATGTTTCGCAAGTTGGAAAGCAAAAGAGAATTTATTGAATTGCCATATAACTTACAGCATCTTTTGATCGCAGAGGATACAGAAGAATTTCCAGAAGCAAGATTCCTTCTTAGGAACGAAGAAAAAAGTATAACGCAGAAAATCGTTGCTATTTATCGAGCATCTGAAAAATTGAACGAAATGGGCATCCCTTATTTGCCTGCATTGATGCTTTATGGGCAAAGTGGATGTGGAAAAACCATGCTGGCTAGGTATATCGCACATAAAGCAAAACTTCCGTTTTTGAGGATTCAATTTTCAAATCTAGTTGATTCGCACTTAGGGCAAACACAATCTAACCTTGCAAGAATTTTTGATTATGTGAGAACCGTTCCTTGTGTTCTTTGTTTTGATGAAATAGATGCGGTCGGAATGGCTCGTGGGCAAAAAGATGACGTTGGGGAAATGAACCGTGTGGTTATTGCGATTATGCAAGAAATGGATAGATTGCCGAACAATGTTATCATTATCGGAACGACAAACCGATTTGATAGGATTGACCCTGCGCTTACAAGAAGATTTCCGTTGCAATACGAATTAAAGCCGTTGTGTCGTGCGGATGCAGAAATACTTTCCAAAAGGTTCTTTGAATATGCAGGAGCACAATATGAGAACATAGCTTATGAAGATAACGTCCCCGCATCTACTGTTATCAAAGAATGTACAGAACGAATTGTAAATCAAGTTCTGAATCAAGAGGATTTCTTGGAGGATTGACGAATGGGCTTGACCATTAAATGCAAAAAGACTGGGCGTGAAATGGATGTGGGCTATTTCGGTTTTTTCAAGTTGAGAGCGAAAGTTGCAGAACTTGTTAATTCGGAAGTCGGAGAACACTATAAAAAACTTTATGACATTTTCGATATGCCATCTCCAGAAAAAGAACGCGCTCTTGAATCGTACAATGACGAAACAGAGCAATTGATCGAAAGAAAAATGTTTCCGATTAAAATTGCAGATTTCCTTTATCAATCGGACTGTGACGGGAAAATCCGATACGGTGCCTGCAAGGAAATCTTAAAAGTTATAGGTGATTATGACGATAGCATTATTTACGGATATACAGGTAGAGAAAATCCCGCAAAGTTCAAAGACTTCAAAGAAATCCTTCAAGATTGCGTAGACAATAAGTGCTTTATGATTTGGAAATAACAATAACCCTCTGTGTAGTCACAATGACCGCACAGGGGAGAAAGGAAGAATATGATGGAAGTAGAACACTCTAGCGAAACAGATTCATTGGCGTATGAAGAATGGGCTAAAGAACGGCTGGATTGCACAAATGTCAATTATGTTGAAACGGGATGTATAATTTGGCATTCTATCAAGAAAGAAGGATTCCCACCAGAACAAACTGGCGAGAAATATATTATTTCTGTTGAGAATGGGCATACAGGGAAAAGCTATGTAAATGCCGCATACTTTATCAGCAATGGATGGTTCGACAGCGTGTATACAGAAGAAGGGAAAATAATACCAGAACACGATATTGTGACACACTGGGCGAATTTGCCGAAACCGGCGCAACTTCCCCAAAAGCCGAGATTTCCATTGGACAATCAAACGCCAGAAGAAAAAGAAGCTGAAGCAAAAGAAAAAGCAAAACAACTGCAAGAAAAAATAATGAGAGCGTTTGGCTATAACCTATAAAAAATCCCCCTGTGTAGCTTTTAACGGCTACACAGGGGTTCTTATTTACTTATCAGCAATGCAATCCCAGTAGAGATATGCCTTGCCATCTGCGGCATCTGCGTCCTCAAGGAACGCCTTTGCCATGTCAGCGTAGAAGCCCGGAGTGTCAACGGACTGACGCTTTGCGACCTGACAATAATCCGAGTACATCATGTTCATAACAGCCCAGAAATCGTTCGGGTCACAGGTGATATTGCGCTGCTTGGCAACGTCCTGCGTCTGTTCCAGCGTCCAGTGACAGCCCTTCGTACCGTCAGCGTTCACCATGCTGTCGCACCATTCTTCCGCTTCATCGTGGGTGAGGTGCTTTCGTGGCATCTTGATGGAACGGCTGTCCGCGCCGCCATGCTCATACTGCCCAGACCGCTTATCCCAGTCTCCGTTCTGCGAAAAGCCAATCTGCGGCATCTTGCGCCCATACTCTACGTCAGGGTAGCGGGGGATAGGGTAGGGGTCGATGTAGCGGTTCTCCTCCTGCGGATAGTAAGGATGGCGGTCATTGCCGTCTTCCAGCTTACGCAGACGGCGTTCCAGCTCACGCTCCCTGCGGTCACGCTCTTCCTCAAGGCGGTCACGTTCCGGCTCACGGTCTTTATCGTGGTCACGGAGCATCATCATGCGGCGAAAATTAGTCTTGCCCATAATCTATACCTCCTCAGGAAATGGACGCAGGCGCACCGGCGTGGGAGCGGCAGAAGCAGCCAAGATACTTAAACGTGCCGGTGCCGGTTGCAGACGTTGCCACACGGGTAGCGTAGCGGGTGCGGGTGTGGATGCTTTCGGCGGTCGCCTGAGCGCAGTTGCAGTCGGTCAGAGGGTATGCGGTCGTTCCTGCACCGATGGTAATGACCACAGGAGCGTTGATGGTGGTCGTGTCCGGGATGCTCTGGGCAACTACGATGCAATACTTCTCTCCGTTCTGGTATGCGCCAGCAGGGATGTTGATGGTCAGCGTGTCATTGGCGAACGTCACCGCATCCGAGATGACGAGGTGCGGGCACAGACGGCAGCTTGTTTTGCAAGCCATAATGTTTTCCTCCTATAAAAATCAGGGGCAGAGGTGTCTTGCCCCTGCCCCGATGGTTCACCCGGTGTTATCGGGGAGTGTGTTGGTTAGCAGCAG
>ERZ773147.368-NODE-368-length-55959-cov-5.217838_pt1 | contig 55959 bp, 41 predicted proteins | sample MGYA00580851_ERZ773147 | MGnify/ENA primary metagenome ERZ773147 (study PRJEB29015, sample SAMEA2737818) | human gut metagenome | biome: human gut; feature: human-associated habitat; material: faeces | place: China | collected 2012 ... | reverse complement strand
CCGCGCGGCCCGCTTCTGCGGCACCGGACCATACGATCCGAAACCGCTGGTGGGCGACGCGATCATCATCAGACCGCCAACCTTGCCTGGCGAAGCCGCCGTCTGCGCATCAGCCGAGGCCATTTCTCGCGAAACCGGCACTGTTCCAACGAATGCGTTGCGGTGATCATGTCCCGCGGAAATCGCAAAATAGTCATGCTGTTCCAATATCGCGAATTCACCGCTGTCGGCATCCGGGCAGCTGACACCCTCCCCCAGATAACTGCCGGGAAGCGTTTTTTCCTCATCCAAAACGTAATGTTTTCCAGCGAAATTGCGGTAGCCTTCAATCGCACGTGCCGCATTCGCTGCGGCCGGCTTAAGCAGTTGGTAATACTGTTGCACCGGAAAATGCTGGAATACCATGCACGGGACCGCCGGTTCCTGCGATCGCCCAATTTCCTGCGATTGCGCACGCATCGCTTTCGGCACTTCGGCAAGAAACTGCAATGCGGCTGCCGACGGGCTTCCGTACCCGCCGGAACGTGCGTAATCGCCTGAATCCAGCAATACCAAGCCCAGCACGGACATCGTATGGTCCACATCGGCAACCGGCAATGCGAAGGTGCCCGGCTCGCAAGCGAATACGCGCTGATTCGGCAAATACGATTCCGCCCGGAGTTGCACGAAACCTGCATCTTCCGCAGAATCCATGCTTCCCACAGAATTTGCAGAATTTGCGCCCCCGAGGCCGCTCTCGCCTCCCGTAGGCTCAGGGTTCACGCATCCGGGAAATTCCCTGCAAATGCTTTCGATTTCCGCATTGCTGAGCCCGCATTGAAAATCGTGGTTGCCGAATGTCACCGCCCACGGAATGCCGCGATCGGCAAGCGGACGCACGAGCTGTTCGACAGTGGCGCGCACGGATGCGCAGGTGCGTTCCAGCGCAGCTTCGAACCGTTCTGACGCTTCGGAAGACTTGGATGAAGCGGTTCTGGAGGAAATCCCCGCGGCAGCGCTCCAACGACGTTTGCGCGTGGTTTGCGCGTATGCGGGATCATATCCTGCGATCTGATTGCCGGTGAAGATGACGATATCCGGCCTTGTGGCATCCAGTGACGCTTCGATGAGTTTGACGGTGTCTTTGCTGACTTTCGGCCCGTCTTGAATGTCGGCAAGCTGCAGAACGCGGAATTTGCCGGATTGGTGGAATTGCAATCGTCCCAGTCGCGCGGATACGGAAAGCGGGCGATCGTCGCCTTCTTCCGCCGGTTGGATGCGCGGTCGCGTGGCGGCGGCTTTTGCTGCGTTCTGCAATTCAGTCATGCTTCCTAGGGTAGTGCAATTTTCTTGGACTATGTTGTACTGGCAGACATGCTTGCGAAAAACAAAAAACCCTCGCATCTGCGAGGGTCATTGGCTGGGATGCCTGGACTCGAACCAAGAATGGCTGAACCAGAATCAGCTGTGTTGCCAATTACACCACATCCCAATTTGGCTAGATGCTGTAACCGATTGGGATTATAGCACCTTCGTACCCCCAACCGGATTTGAACCGGTGTTGGCGCCGTGAGAGGGCGTAGTCCTAGACCGCTAGACGATGGGGGCTTGAGTTATCCGCTGTGCGGCGTGCCGCGCAACAGATGAAAACTATACGGCAATATCCAGCCCACCGCAACTCACGGCGTGTCGCGAGGATTTCCAACGGTTTGGGGACGGGCTCTTGACCACCGACGAAATCCGATAGACTCCAAAATATCCCAACCAATCTAGTCAACAAAAGCGTTATGCGGTAACATCGGACGAGACGGCACGATGCAGATACGTTAGGCTGCATCTCCACCGACCATCATCGAGGATGGCGAAACGGCTCACGTCAATCGTGCCACAAAGACTGTCAAAAAAACTTATATTGCAACGATATAAGACATGCACTGACGGATTATCATGAATCCTATTGATGAATTATCAGACACTGTATTGATGAAATTGCAAATGAGGCAATGATGATACCAAGGACCATCGCGCAAGAGCTCACCCCGATGCTGTCATGGTTCCCGGTCGTCTCAGTGACAGGGCCACATCAAAGCGGCAAATCCACGCTCATCAAAAACATGCTGCCCGATTACGAATACGTCAATCTTGAAGACGAAACCACCCGCATGAGGAGGCGATTCAGCCGGAACCCGACCTCACCGCGGACGAATTCATGTTCCGCGGCGGCTATCCTCACCTCTATGACGCGTCAACGCCGAACGACATCTATTTCCACGACAATGGCCTGCTCAACTATCTTCTCGGGATTCATTCTGCGGAAGAGCTGCTGAACGACCCCAAGCGCGGTGATGTGTTCGAGAATCTCATCATTTCGCAAACCGTGAAGCGATACCTCAACAAGAACAAAGACGGCGAGCTGTACTTCTACCGCGATACCAACCAGAGCGAAATCGACCTCGTAGACGCTACGCAGCGCCGTAGCCCCACCCTCATAGAGATCAAATCGAGAATGACTCCGCGACCAGATTTCTTCAGGCATCTCGCCACCGTCGAGGAAGAACTGGGCATGCCGGTCGATCGCAGAATCGTCGTGTATCGAGGAACAGAAAACTTCACGGGTAAGAACGGGAGGTATGTTACGGCGGAGCGTTATTTGGGGCGGTAAATCAGCGGAGGAGTTCTGCCCGCCTGATCGGCGGAGACTCCCCCAGTCGCTTCGTGACACCCCTGCGGGGGCAGTATTGTCTACTCGTATGTCGGCTCGCCTTCGATTACGAACGACACCTCCGTTCGCTTCACGGCTCAGCCCGCCAGCGGAGGCGCAAACTCCGCAGATAGCAGACGGCGGGCGGCGTCTTGCGACAGCCGCCCGCCGGATTCCGCATGCGCACAAGCGCTGCGTTACATCACAGGTGCTCGCGCAGGCCCTTCAGTCGAGCGATGGTGAGCGGCTTGCCGACGATCTCCATCGACTCGAACAGCGGCGGGGAGACGCGACGGCCGGATATGGCCACGCGAACCGGGCCGAAGGCGAGACGCGGCTTGTACCCGCCATCCTCCACGAGTGCCTTGTTCAGGGTCTCGTGCAGGTTGTCGGTCTTCCAATCGGCCTCGTCCACGCCCTCAAGCGCGGCGACGGCGGCATCGAGCACGTCGGCGGCGGAGTCCTTGAGCTGCTTCCTGGCATCGTCCGCAGGCTCCAGGTACTCCTCGGTGGACAGCAGGGAGCCGACCATGCCGGCGACCTCGCCCAGCAGGCGCACGCGCGGCTGGATCAGCGGAGCGGAGGCGGTCAGGACGACCTTCTCGCGGTCGGTCAGCGCATCCCAATTGTCGGCCGAGACCACACCGTCGCGGTGCAGGTACGGCACGGAACGGTTGAGGAAGTCCTGCGGCTCAAGCATGCGGATGTGCTCGGCGTTGATGGAGATGGCCTTGTCGATGTCGAAGCGGGCCGGGTTGGCCTTCACGTCGCGCACGTCGAACTTGGCGATCATCTCGTCCATGGAGAACACGTCACGGTCGGGGGCGATGGACCAGCCGAGCAGAGCCAAGTAGTTGAGCAGACCCTCGCGGATGAAACCGTTGTCGCGGTGGTTGAACAGGTTGGACTCCGGGTCGCGCTTGGAGAGCTTCTTGTTGCCCTGGCCCATCACGTACGGCATGTGGCCGAACAGCGGCATCTGCTTGGCGATGCCGAGCTCCATCAGGTAGCGGTACAGCACGATCTGACGCGGGGTGGAGCTGAGCAGGTCCTCGCCGCGCAGCACGACGTTGACGTCCATCATCGCGTCGTCGACCGGGTTGGTGAGCGTGTACAGCGGATCGCCGTTCGGGCGTACGATGACATAGTCCGGCACGGAACCGGCCTTGAATTCGATGGTGCCGCGGATGAGGTCGTCGAAGGCGATGTCCTCGTCGGGCATGCGGATGCGCAGCGCGGGCTTGCGGCCCTCGGCGCGGAAGGCGGCCTTCTGCTCCTCGGTGAGGTCGCGGTCGTAACCGTCGTAGCCGAATTCGGCCGGGCGGCCGGCGGCGAGGTTGCGCTCCTTGATCTCGTCCGGAGTGGAGAAGGACTCATAGGCGTAGCCGGCTTCGAGCAGCTTTGCGGCCACATCCTTGTAGATGTCGCCGCGCTCGGACTGGCGGTACGGGCCGTGGGGGCCGCCCACGTCGATGCCCTCGTCCCAGTCGATGCCCAGCCAGCGCAGGGATTCGAGAATCTGGTTGTAGCTTTCCTCGGAGTCGCGCACGGCGTCGGTGTCTTCGATGCGGAAGATCAGCTTGCCGCCGGTGGCGCGGGCTTCGGCCCAGTTGAACAACGCCGTACGGATCATGCCGACATGCGGCGTGCCGGTCGGCGATGGGCAGAAGCGCACGCGAACATGAGCCGGAAGTTCTGGTTTGGTGTCTTTTGAATGTTCAGCTTCAGTCATACGTTCCATTGTGCCGCGCCAACGGGACGTGAGCCGGTTCACTCACTTTTGGTCAATCGGTCTCACGGTCGCGCCGTCGATGGCAGAAAGAACGGCTGCTGGTATGGCGGTCGAAGCGCCGGCTTTGATGGCGGCTTCGACGGCGTTGCGCATGAAGGTTGCTGCGTCGTCCTGCCGATGGGTGACTGTCGGATTCCATGTACGGCGATGTATCGTCAATCCGGCAAGTGCACCTCGGTCAGGATATTTCGGCGCGCTCAGGCGGCGAGACCGGCGAACAGCGTCGCCCAATCCTGCGACTCGTCCTCGCGGGTCTCGCGCTGGTCCATGACCTTGTTCTGATCGTTGTTCATGATCGTTCCCTTGTATTGCTACTTATACAGCTCCAATTGCTTGTTTCGATTCCATCACCGCAACCGAAATTATCGTTGATACTCATATATCGCAACCACTGGCAAAACGCAAATCGTGTTAGCGCGCACAGCGAGTCGTCACACAATCCCTACACTCATGCATGTAAACGGTCACACGCGGCACTCCCCGTTGCCTTGTTTTACACCCCTTTCGTTCCGCCGCTCGCTCCCACCAGTCAATGCGGTGCGCCAACTCCTTCCATGCTGGTTCGCCTCGCAAGCCCACCCCTCCTACTTGTCAGCGCGCTGGATCCTTCCAACCATTCCCGCCCGAGACGCACCGTTTCTGCTGATTGCGCATTGCCCACCTACCCCGCGTTCGTACATGCCGCGCCCATTCACACCGCTACCTTCACCCGGTTTCTTTGGGACTGCCCCATATCTTTGCTGCGCCGCAAGACCCACATACGTGCCTACACTCCCGTCACTCCCCGAGTTGCGTCCTTAAGTGCGCGCCGAAACGACAAGTGCGCGAACATAAGGACGCAAATGCCCCTGTTTGCGTCCCTATGTGCGCACGGTCATCGTTTCGGCGCGCACTTAGGGACGCAAACGAGCGGATTCGTGCTCGTACACTGGAGATTCCACGCTTGACGAGCTTCATATCATCGAATGGCATCCCCACCGCCATTCACTCATCATCGACAGTGCACTCGCAATATGTCGTAGCCAAGCCACAACATAATCAAGCGCCACCACAAGAAAAGAGTCCGCAACGCCACTTTCTCGGTTTCAAGGGGTTGATCGCAGCCCTCGCAGACATCTATCTGCATTTCAAGGGGTTGCTTTTCGTCAATCCTCCCTATATTGATGGCGATATTCCGCCCCTCATACTTCGTATACTGGCAGACAGCAACCCCTCGAAACGTAGATAGATGTTTGGGCGAGACGAAATCACCCCCTCGAAACGCAGATGCCGCTTTCGCACCGAAGGATGAAGTTCCTGTTATCCGACCGAGTCACGCGAAGCCCAAACACGTGCGAATATGAGGGAACAACCCATGAGACCGTTGCAACGCCACGACAATCTGGCTGGCACATCACATCCAGCCGGCCAAATCGGCGATGGTCAGCCCGCGATAGTCAACGATTGCCTCATCGCACAGCCCACTGTCGCTCATATCCACACGCGCATGACCGGTGACCGCGACCACCGTCGCGCCCGACGCCCGAGCCGCCGTCAACCCGGGCTTGGAATCCTCGAAAACCAGACACTGACCGGCGCCCGACGCATCGGCCGGCAGCCCGACCATCGACGCCGCACGCCAATACGGCGCCGGATCGGGCTTCGGCGTCACATCGTCGTTGCCGCACACATAGCCGACGAACGCGCCCTTAGGCGCCTGCGCCATCACATTCTCGACGATCTCGCGCGGGGAGCCGGTCACCAGCACAGCCGGAACGTGCGCCGCCACCAGACCGGACAGCACATCACGAACGCCCTCAATCCACGGCAGACGCTCCTTTTCCATGCGCAGCACCTCATCGGACAGGTGCCGCACGATTGCATCGCCATCCCAATCGACCCCCGCACCGCGCAGCAGACGCACGGTCTCGGGGAAAGCCGCCCCCTGCAGCGCATCGGCGAGCGCGTCGCTCCATTCCCCGCCACAGGAGCGCACCAAGGTCTCCTGAGAGCGCACCCAATACGGATCGGAATCGATCAGCGTCCCGTCCAAGTCGAAGAACACGGCCTTCATCATCGGCATCCTCCTTGATCTCACAAGCCATTTCACGAGCCACTAGCATCGTAGCCCATGAACCCGGCGGGGAAACGGTCCGCCCCGAGAACAGCAGAAAACAGCAATGCCCCGGCAATCCGGCAAACACATGTCCACCGGCGGGAGACATGCCATGGCGGCCCGATGCCGCGCCGTCACACCGGCTCCTGCACGAAGCCGCCCGTCGAGACACACCACGATCCCCCGCATACCGCTATACTGGAGAACGTTCGCGCGGTTGGTGGCAGCAGCCGTGCCAGACATCAGAGAAGTAAACGCATTGCAAGGCGATATGTGTCGCGCTGCGATGCGACGGGTCTGATTCATGTCGCGCGGGCTCCTCACCTTCCCGCCCGGCGTGTGTCAGCCGGCAGGCGCACGACGTGCGCAGAAGGCAAGGAGACAGAAGATGAAGACAGTCAAGGGCTTCAGCAAGATCGTGGCGATGGTTGGGGCCGTCGCGCTCGGCCTGACGCTCAGTGCCTGCGGAAACACCAATTCCGCGAGCAACACCGATTCCAAGAACTCCGGCTCCACGCCGACCGTGTCGTTCATGCTCGACTGGACGCCGAACACGAACCACATCGGTCTGTACGTGGCTCAGAAGCTCGGCTATTACAAGGATGCCGACGTCAACGTGAAGATCCTGCCGACCGCCCAGGCCGGAGCTGAAACCAGCGTCGAGAACGGCGTGGCCAACGTGGGCTTCACCACGCTGAGCAACGTCGCCGCGTTCAACTCGCAGGGCGCTGACCTGAAGTTCGTGTTCGACCTGACGCAGAAGCCGGTCGCCCGTTGGTGCGCGCTGGCGTCCCGCACCGACATCAAGACGCCCAAGGACCTTTCCGGCAAGACCTTCGTCAGCTTCGGCTCCGCCGAGCAGACCGCGGTCGTCCGCCAGATGATCAAGTACGCTGGCGGCACCGGCGACATCAAGACCGCGACGGCCGGCACCAACACCTTCGAGACGCTGACCAGCGGCAAGGGTGATTTCGGCGGCTTCTACGTGACCTGGGAAGGCGTGGAAAGCGAGCTGAACGGCCCGAAGCTCAACTGCTTCGTCGCCTCCGACTGGGGCGTGCCCGGCAACCCCGACCAGCTGGGATTCGCCGTCAAGGGCTCCTGGCTCAAGGACTCCGCCAACGCGGATGCGCTGAAGAAGTTCATCGCCGCCACCAAGAAGGGCTACGACTACGCGCTCGCCAACCCGGACAAGGCCGCCGACATCCTGGTCGAACAGGCCAAGGAGGCGCAGCTCGACTCCAAGCTGACCCGCACCTCGATGGAGGAGATCGCCAAGAACAACTACTGGACGACCGACGATCCGAAGTCGCTGCCCGGCACCACGAACTTCGATGACGCGCAGCCGTACCTGGAGTTCCAGTACAAGGCCGGCACCTACAAGGACCAGGACGGCAACGATCCCGCGTCCGCGCCGCAGGCCAAGGACCTCGCGACCAACGAGTACGTGGGCTGAGCCGGCTGCAGCCAGTCCGGCCGCAGCCAATCTAGCTACAGTTCAGCGAATCCGCGAGCACAGGTTCGTCACAGCCGGCCGGGCCAGCCTCCGCTCCCCTTCGGTCCGTCACGAGACGGGACGGAGGGGAGTTTTCCGACTCTCGTAACGATTCCGGGGCCCTTCTCCCTCCGCCAGCCCTTCTCCCTCCGCCAGCCCGTCAGCCCGCCAGCCCGCCAGCCCGTCAACCCGTCAGCCCGTCAGCCCGCCAGCCCGTCAACCCGTCAACTCGCCAACCCCCATCAATCCCATCCCTAAGGTTTCACATTGTCCGAAGATCACGCCATGCGCACACTGAAATCCCTGTTCGCACGCGTCGCGCCACCGGCGTTCACGGTCGGCGGGCTGCTCATCGTATGGGAGATCGCCGTGGATGCGGGTCACATCTCCCAACGCGTGCTCGCCTCCCCCAGCCAGATCGCCGCATCGATCGTCAAGACTTGGCCCGACCTGTGGGAGGCGACCGCCATCACCACATACGAGGCAATCACCGGCTTTCTCATCGCAGCAGTGGCCGGGGTGCTCATCGGCATCGGCCTGTACGTGTCCAAAACCCTGTATCGCGGTATCTATCCGCTGCTCGCCGCCGCGCAGACCATCCCGCTCATCACCATCGCCCCGCTGTTCATGATCTGGTTCGGGTTCGAGCCGCTCGGCAAAATCGTGATCGTCGCCGTATTCGGCGTGTTCCCCGTCGCCGTGCAGACGTGCCGCGGCATGCTCGCCGTACCGCAGTTCTACGAGGACGTGGCGCTCACCTGCGGCGCCACCCGCGCATGGGCGCTGTGGCATGTGAAGCTGCGCGTCGCCGCCCGCCAGGTGTTCGGCGGCCTGCGTATCAGCGCCGCCTATGTGTTCGGCACCGCGGTGACGGCGGAATATCTGGGCGCGATGAACGGCCTGGGCATCTGGCTACAGGCCGCTTTCAACTCGTTCCGCACCCCGCTGATCTTCTCCGCAACGATCATGGTGGTCGCACTGACCGCACTGCTGCTGACCATCATCAGCCTCGCGGAACGCCTGCTCCTCGGCCCGGACGACACCATCGCGTTCAACGACGACGGCGAATAGAGCCGGCGCCGCACCTGCGCCGCCGCATCGACGTTTTGCGTAAGTTCCCTCGAAACATCACATGGGATTTTCCATGATGCCTGTGGAAGAATGGCAGTAGTCATATCAGGGCATACACCCCAATCCATACAGGGGGAAAAGATGACGAGTCCCAGCACGAATCCGCCGTATTTCAACGGCGCCGCACCACAGCAGCCATATACGGCCGCGCCGGCGTACGGCGGCACATTGAACCGCACCCCGATTGTTGGACTGAGGGAATTCAGATTCGATGATCGGAGGTGCGGTTCTTTCGTATGCGTGAGGATCGGAGGAAACGTTACGATGATGAGTTCCGGCACGAGGCGCTGGGGCTCATCAAGGCCGGCGTGGCCAAGCATTCCCTTGCCCGCCGGCTTGCGATGCCCGTGCAGACCGCGGAAAACGGATCATGAAATACAGGTCCAACGGAGAGGACGCGGTCATGGGCGCGAAGGGCAAACGCAGCTACGACTGGGAGACGAAGGTCGCGGGCGAAGCGCCATCGTGCAATCGCTCGCAGGGCGGGGACACCGGCTCGACCACTTGCTGAGGGCCAGCGGGTTGGCTCGGTCCACGTACTACCGTCACCTGTCTCATCCGGAGCATGTGACGCGAGCCGACCTCGAACCGCTGATCGCGGCGGTCTGGGGCAGGACCGCCAACGGATGCGGGCACCGGCAGATCCACATGTGCCTGGTCCACGAGTTCGGGCAGAGGGTGCCGGCCAAGACCGTACCCGGGGTCATGCGCCGCATGGGGCTCAAGTGCCGGATACGGGCGGCGAACCCTTGGAGGAAGTACGGCTCGTACAGGGGCGAGGACGGCGAACGGGTGCCGAACCTGCTCAAGCGCGACTTCCGGGCCGACAGGCCGTTTGCCAAGCTCGGCACCGACGTCACCGATTTCAAGGTCGCAGGCGCCAAGGCCTATCTCGCGCCGGTCTATGACATGACCAGCAAGGAGATCATGGCCTGGGACGTCAGCCGGCATCCCGACATGGAACAGCAGAAGCGTCTGCTCGCCATGCCCGCGCCCAGGCTGCCCGCCGGCGCAAGCCCCGTATTGCACTCGGACATGGGATGGCAGTACCAGCACCCGTGGTGGCGCGAACGGCTCGGGGAACTGGGCATACGGCAGTCGATGAGCCGCAAGGGCAACTGCCTGGACAACGCCGCCACCGAACAGGTGTTCGGCCATCTCAAGGACGAGTTCTACCGCGACCGCGAATTCGACTCGTACGAGCGGTTCAAGGCCGAGCTCGACGACTACATCATCCACTGGAACACCAAACGACGCCAGATACGACTCGGTGGACACGCCCCGGAGGAATTCCGGAGAGCGTCCACCGTGGTCTGAGCCTGTATCCTAATAAACAGCGTCCAACAATCGGGGCGCAGTTCATTTCCGCTCTGCAGGAGTAGCTGCAGAAGGTACGGAATCAGATAAAGGAGCTCGGATTCGTCGGGAACGTGTCGAAGGAGTTCCTCGACCGGCATTCCGAACTCAAGGGAAGAATCGACGCGCTCAAGGCACAGAACGATGCCCGGCTGACGCAGCAGGATCTGCAGGACGCGAAGAAGCATGCGGTTGACACGCTCAAAATCGGCGATAACAAGCATCCTTGCGGATATAGAGCGTGACGTCAACGTGAAGATGAAGCACTTCAACGACTCCCTGTATACGGACGCCCGCAAGGCTCCGCGGCTGCATCTCAACAGCTACAACAGCTATACGTTTGAAACGCCGGACGACACGGGAACCGGCACGAACTACAAGGGCATGGTACTGTACAACCTTGCCGTTCTGTATCTGATGGTGCTTCCCGCCATAGCACACGACTCGCTGATCCCGAAGAACATCAGCGACGGAGCCATCGACGGCATCATGAAGATATATGCGGGAACAGACAAGCAGGTGTTCATCGCCTTTGACAAGCAGGACTCCTACCCGAAGGGCACACGGAGGATACTGGCCGACAACATGGTGCTGAAGCTCTCCGATAACAATTCCGAGCTGTATGGAGAGTCGTGGAACAAAGAGGAAAGCAAATGAAAAGGAAAATGAGCTGCAAGAAACTGCGGAAACTGCTGATAGACAGGGACATGAAGCGCACTGACCTCCGCAAGGACGCAGGAATCAGCTCATCCTCTCTCGCCAAGCTCGGCAAGGATGAGAATGTCACGACCGATGTGCTCCTCCGCATATGCGACACGCTTGACGTTGATCTGAACGATATCGCGGAAACCGTACAGGAAGAAGAGGAAACATTGGAAACAGGAACCGTCGCCAGGCGGAACCATGGAACGTCACACAGAGGCGCGTCCATGAGCCGGGTGGACTGAGCGTCCATGCCGTATGCTGTTAAGAGGTGAAGATTGTGAGGAAGAAGTATGGCACAGGCGGATAAGCAGAGCACCTACAATTTCATAGACCTCTTCGCGGGAGCCGGAGGCCTGTCCGAAGGATTCCTCCAGGCAGGCTTCCGGCCGGTAGCGCACGTCGAGATGAACGAGTACGCCGCGAAGACGCTTGAAACCCGCAGCGCATACTACTATCTGAAGAACACAGGCAACCTCGCCCTCTACAGGAAATACCTCTCCGGAACGGTCAGCCGCGACGAGTTCATGAAGCAGATTCCCGCCTCCGTCACAAAGACCGTCATCAACGAGACGCTGTCTGACGAAACGCTGCCCGCCGTCTTCAAGACCATCGACGGCATCATGAAGATACGTGGCATCGAGAAGATAGATGTAGTCGTCGGCGGTCCGCCGTGCCAGGCTTATTCCCTCGTCGGAAGAGCTCAGACCAGCCATATGGAGACTCCTATGGAGGAAGACCCGCGCAACTACCTCTATAAGCTCTACGCACGATTTCTCAAGAAATACCAGCCACGCATGTTCGTCTTCGAGAATGTGACCGGCATTGAATCCGCTCAGGGTGGCGTCATCTGGAAGAACCTGCAGAAGTACCTCAGGCGTGTCGGATACAAAATCGAGTGCCATGAGCAGAATGCGCAGGATTTCGGAGTGCTTCAGAACCGGAGGAGAATGATTATCGTTGGATGGCTCAAGAACAGTGACCTGGCATACCCGGACTTCGTAGTTAAAAAGTCCTTAGCTGTGGTGAACGACCTGTTTACTGACCTTCCGGAACTCCATCCCGGTGAAAGCAACAACACATACTCGAAGAAAAAGCCGAGCCTCTACGTGACCGAAACCGGCATCCGCACGAAGGACGATGTCCTGACCCTGCAGAACTGTCGGCCGAACATTGACCGCGACATAAAGATATACGAAAGAGCCATAGAGCTCTGGAATGAAGGGCACAAGCGCCTCAACTACAACGACCTGCCCGAGGAACTGAAGACGCACAAGAACCGCCACTCCTTCACCGACCGATTCAAGGTCGTCGAGGGAGACGAACACTGCTGCCACACGATACTGGCGCACCTGTCCAAGGACGGCCACTACTTCATCCACCCGGACATCAGACAGCACCGTTCCATCACCGTGCGTGAGGCGGCGCGCATACAGTCCTTTCCGGACAGCTACTACTTCGAGGGACCGCGCACATCACAGTTCGTGCAGATCGGCAACGCAGTGCCACCCCTGATGGCAAGAGGAATTGCAGAGGGCATTTTCGCACAACTTCACAAGGAGGATGCGGGTGGACAACAGTGAAAACGGAAACCTGCTCCTCGAACAGTACGGCAGGTTCAAGCGCATGGAACTGGAGAAGTCGCCGTTCCACTTCCTCCTTGCGAACGAGTCCCATATCGATCCGAACCCGCACCAGATCAACGCCTTCTGCGCCGCAATCGACGCCATGAAGACAGGCGGCATGGTGCTTGCCGACGAGGTCGGACTCGGAAAGACAATCGAAGCCGGACTCGTCCTGCGCTACATGCTCGAATCCGGAGCAAAAACGGTGCTGATCGCGCTCCCCGCATCCCTGCGCAAGCAATGGGAACTGGAACTTGAGGAGAAGTTCGACCTGAAACCCGTGATCCTGGACAGGCTCACAGTCGAGCATGACGCGGACGACTGGCACAGGAAACTCGCCGACAGGCAGAGCGTCCGGATCGTCATCACATCCTACGACTATTCGGGGAAGCTGATGAAACGCTTCCCGGATGTGAAATGGGACTTCCTCATCATCGATGAGGCACACAACCTGCGCAACCTGAACGGCACGAAACGCGCGAAACGGCTGTTCGGGCTTTCCGGCGGGATATCGAAGATCCTTCTGACAGCCACGCCGCTGCAAAACTCGCTTATGGATCTGTACGGTCTGGTCTCCTTCATCGATCCGAGAATCTTCGGCTCGGAGAAGGTGTTCCGCCAGCGGTACATGAAGGATGAAGACTACGACGGCCTGAAGCGGGAGCTCACTCCCGTTCTGTACAGGACGCTGCGAAAAGACGTGGCGGGATACATGCACTTCGTGAAGCGCATCTGCAAGACCGTGGATTTCGAACTGTCGCGGGATGAGATTGAACTCTACGAGCGTGTGAACCTGTTCCTGAAAAGGGATGTCCTGTATTCGATACCGACATCCAACCGGGCGCTGATCATCCTTGTCATCCGCAAGCTCATGGCTTCATCCAGCTTTGCCCTGATAGAGACATTCGAGGTGCTGAAGAAGCGGCTCGAAAAGCTGTATGAAGGCACGAAGTCGGAGGACGCGCAGGAGGGCTTCGACCTCTTTTGGAGCTTCGTCGAGGATGAAATCGACGAATCCGGCTTCGAGGAAACCGAGGACGAAGACACCGCCACACAAAAGGCATACATCCAGGAGGAGCTGGACGAGGTCAACGCCATCATCGACGTGGCGAAGCGCATAAAGACGAACTCGAAGGTCACCGCACTCAAACAGGCGCTTGAAATCGGATCTTCCTACCAGCACGACCACGGCATAGCGCAGAAAGCCGTTGTGTTCACTGAGTCGAAACGGACACAGAAATACATCGCCGAAGAACTCAGGAAATCCGGGTATGGTGAGGAAGACATCATCCTGTTCAACGGAGGATTCGACGATGCTATGTCGAAGGAAATATACCAGGCGTGGCAGGCGAAGAACTACGGAAACGCGAACTACGGAAGAAGCGTCGAATACAAGCACGCAATCGTCGACTACTTCTGGGAGAACGCGAAGATACTCATATGCACCGACGCCGGCTCGGAAGGTTTGAACCTGCAGTTCTGCAACACAGTTATCAACTACGACCTGCCGTGGAACCCGATGAAGATCGAGCAGCGAATCGGCCGCTGCCACCGCTACGGGCAGCAGAACGACGTGGTCGCAATCAACCTGCTGAATACGCAGAACGAAGCGGACAAGCGCGTCTACGAGATACTTTCTAAGAAGTTCGAACTGTTCGAGGGTGTGTTCGGAGCCTCCGACATTGCAATCGGAGCTCTGGAATCCGGTACGAGCTTCGAGAAGACGGTGCTGGACATCTATCAGCGATGCAACACAGCTGCTGAATTCAAGAAAGAGTTCAACAAGCTGAACAGAAAGTTGGATGCGAAGCGTGATAAGAAGACGCAGAAGCTTCGCGACATTCTGGTCACGGAAAGCAGCGGCGCAAAGAAGCAGGCACTCGAGGGCACGAAGAAGGACATAGACCGCTACCTGCAGCAGGTCGACTACTGGAGCAAAGTCGTGCAGCCGAAGGTGTTCGGGGACGTCCAGTACTGGAAAGTCGACGGCTGGGGCGAACAAAACATTGGCGCACACGGATACCTGTTCCTTGGCGCGATGTGCAACAACGCTGATATCCTCTTCCCTGTGCTTCTTATGTGCGACCACGAAGGCAGGTATGTCGACCTCGAGGAGGACGACCTCGTGCCGGAACTGGAGAAAATCGACGACTCCACCGTTCGGTACTTCGCACCGACGGACGAAGAAACCGCACTATTTCAGAAAACCTATCAGAACCTCATCGACGAGATGCTTGACAGGCTGGAAAAGCAGACGGAACCGCTGCGGGAATACAACCGGCGCAAGATTGAAAACTGGATACGCATCCAGAACGAGCAGCTCGTCGTGCAGTACCAGGAGATGAATGCGGAAATCGAGGAACTCCGCGAACAGGAAAGAGCCTCGAACAATTTCTACGAAAAGATAGACATCAGGAAAAAGGCGGATCAGAAGCAGAAGAAGCTCGAGGAGTTCCAGGCGTCTTTCCACGAACGGGACACCCGGTTCAGAACCGAGGCCGAACGGGAAATCAGGGAGTTCAACGCCAGCCTTGAGGCCGACAATCCCATCCTTCTAATCAGCGTCGTACTGAAGTTTTAGGAGATACAGCCATGCATAAAAAAGGAAAACTCGAGCTGACCTGGGTCGGCAAATACGATGAGGAAAAGCCGGTCGAACCGCGCATTCTCCTTGAGGACACGGAGAAATCCTACGGCGATCCGGGCAGCGAGAACATGCTGATCCACGGCGACAACCTGATTGCGCTCCAGGCACTGCAGCAGGATTTTGTCGGAAAGATTAAGTGCATTTATATCGATCCACCATATAACACAGGTAGTGCGTTTGAATATTATGACGATGATGTAGAGCACAGCATATGGCTTTCACTAATGAGAAAAAGACTCCTGCTTCTGCATAGTCTGCTGGCAGATGATGGATTTCTCTGCTGCCATATTGATGACTCTGAAAGTCATTATTTGAAGGTGGTGCTCGACGAGATTTTTGGAAGGTCGAACTATCTCACGAGCCTTTATATCCGTGTTCGTTATCCAGATAAGACGTTAAAGTCCGACATGGATTTCCATAAAGAAATTGAGCAAGTGCTTGTATATCGGAAGTCTTCTGAGGCAACTCCTAATTTTGATTATGACGAGGTTGGGTATGCCAAGTTCATCTACGCAATAGAAGAACTTGGCACAGGAAAAGAAATCACATTAGGTGGTAAAAAGGTCACAGTTTTCGATAAGAGCGAATACAAGATAATAAAAAAAGCCGAAGGTGATGAATATGGCTTAAAAGAGATTTGGGCAACAGGGACGATTTTGGACGGCAATTCATCTGGAAGATTTTTCAGAGATTACATCAATGGTCGTTATGAAGAAGATGGATATGGTGTTCTTTATAAGGTTTATGGAATTGGTGATGATAGGTACGATTACCGTTATTTTACAGGACCCAAAAGGCAAGGAGCAACTAAGGGGAAATACTATCAAGGCGTGCCGATAGACAAGTTGGAGTCTGAAATAATAGAACGAAAGAAACCCATTGGTGGCTTTTATGACCTTGCAGGAAGTTTTGGAAATTGCCGACACGAAGGAGGTGTCGAATTTAGAAGCGGGAAAAAGCCAGAAGCGTTAATCGAAATGATTATACGTTACTTCTCCGATAAAAATGACTGGGTGCTTGATTCGTTTTTGGGAAGCGGTTCTACTACTGCAACGGCGCACAAAATGAGCCGTAGATGGATAGGAATTGAGATGGGCGATCATGCCTACACTCTTTGTAAGGTTCGTATGGATAATGTCATAAACGGAGATAAGACTGGTATCTCACAGAAGGTTAACTGGCAGGGTGGTGGCGGATACCACTTCTACGAGCTTGCGCCGAGTCTGCTCGTGAAGAACGACAAGCTCCCCGTCTACCAGATCAACCCGACCTACACGTTCGAGATGCTGTGCGAGGCGATCTGCAAGATCGAGGGCTTCAAGTACAAGCCGCAGGACGTCTTCCACGGTCATTCCTCGGAGAAGCGGTTCATCCATGTGACCACGGAGTTCGTCAACGCGGAGTACATCCGCTCCCTGTCGCAGCACCTGGACGAGGGACAGTCTCTTCTGATCTATGCGACGAAGATTCAGTCCGACATGATGCTGCCGGACAACATCGAAGTGAAGAAGATCCCGAAGGATCTGCTGGACAAGTGCAATTTCGAAAGCGAGGTGCGGTAAATGTCAGGAATGGTATCGAAAATCAAATACGCCATGAGCCTGAGAACGCCGCAGGAGGAAGCTCTCTCTTATCTCGACGCCATCAGCACGCACTGCGATTATAAGCGCGACGACAAGGCGACCGTGGAGGCCGCCGCGTCCAAATACAGCGAGAACAACCGGAAGGTCAGAACGAAGTTCGACTTCCCGTCTTTCTGCTACGCCATGGCCACCGGCATCGGCAAGACGCGCCTGATGGGAGCCTGCATCTATTATCTGTATAAGACAAAGGGTTACAAGCATTTCTTTATTCTTGCACCTGGAAATACCATCTACGACAAGCTACGCAAGGAGTCCAATCCGGCACACCCGAAGTACATATTCAAGGGACTTGAGGCTGAGATGGGCAGACCGCGCGTCTGGGATGGAGAGACTTACGATCAGTATCCGGTCAGGTACGAGCAGGGCTCTCTGTTTGTTGATCAAATGTCAGAGATACAGATTTTCATCTTTAACATCGGAAAGATCTTCAACAGCAAGACCGACACGCAGTTCAACTTCCACAAGTTCAAGGAGACGCTCGGTGCATCTTTCGCAGATGTGCTGGCGCGGTTCGACGACCTTGTCATCTGCATGGACGAGGCACACCATTACTATGCGCCGGCATCAATGAAAGCCATCAACTATCTGCGGCCGATTCTCGGACTGGAATTCACGGCCACGCCGAAGTCTCCGTCAAACGTCATCTACTCGTATGACGTGGCGCGCGGAGCTGCCGAAGGGTATCTGAAGATTCCCGTCGTCATGGGACGCTCCAATATCGCCGGATACAGCCAGGGCGACATCGAGGAGATGAAGATTCGTGACGGACTCGCCCTGCACGAGCACCGGAAGACCGTCCTGCGGGAATACTGCGCCAACAATGAACTCGACTATGTGAAACCGATCGTACTTATAGCCTGCAAAGACACGGATCACGCAAAGAAGATCCGCGCCCTGATAGACAACGACGACTTCATGAACGGAAAATACAAGGGCAGGGTCATTGAGATCCATTCCAAGCAGACCGGCGAGGAATCCGAGGAGAACGTCCGTCTGCTTCTCTCCATCGAGAGCGCGGCGAACCCGATAGAAATCGTTCTGCACGTCTACAAGCTGAAGGAAGGCTGGGATGTCAACAATCTGTTCACCATCATCCCGCTCAACGCCGCTAAGAGCGACATCCTTGCCATGCAGACCATCGGGCGCGGCCTGCGTCTCCCGTTCGGTGAGCAGACCGGCAACGAGGACCTGGACGCGCTCGATATCGTGGCGCACGACCACTACCGGGAGCTTGTTGATGAAATCAGGAACAGTGACATCTTCCGCTATCGTGATCTGGACAAGTCCGGTGTTGAGGATTCGGAGTCCGTGGACGTATCGAGCACCTTCGAGGAGGGACAGCTCTCGTTCGTCGACGAGGCGATCACGTCAGCCGGAATCAAATCCTTCGACCAGGTGCGCAATCCGCAGACACAGCTTGAAATCTATCAGGCCTATGTGAAGAACTTCATGGCTTCACAGCTGAAGAATAGGAAGTCCGACGATCCGAACCAGCTGAGTCTTTTTGACGTAGCGCCGGAAGTCATGCAGACCGGGGAAACCCCGGCTGCCACAACGGCTCCGGATACTGCCACAACGCCCGCACTAGGAAACAAGGCAGGCAGCAAACGTCCAATGACGCAGGAAGAGTTCACGAAGACGGTAACCGAGTATTCGGAGAAAGCCATCTCCGTGCCGAAGATCCTCGTGCAGACCACATCCGAGGTGAAGTTCAACCGGTTCGAAGTGAAGCGCACCATACAGGATTTTGAAATCGCCACGGCGAAAATTGAGCGGTTCGACGCGATTAACCAGCACCTTCTCACTGTCGTGGACGCGCAGGCTCTCGAGGTCGAGGATGCGCGGAACACTCTGGCGTGCATGCTGCTCGACTCCATCAGTGAGCTTTCCTACGATGACGCCGACTTCATAATCGACGTCGTGGAACAGTATCTCAGCCAGATACCCGGTGATGATGAGGAAAAGAAGAAAATCGTCCGCCGCTACGCTGGACTGATCGTGAATGATATAAAAAAACAGATCTACGCATACATGGACAGAAAGACGCAGGACGTCCACATCGTCCAGAAGGACCTCATCGTATTCCGCAAGTTCGTGAAGAATGTGAAGAAAGACGGTCAGGTACGCTACGACAAGCCGTTCACGGACAAGAGCAACATCAAGAAGTATCTCTTCACGGGATACAAAAAGTCGTACTATCCGGCCAGCGCCTTTGACAGTGACACGGAGCGGCAGTTCTCCATCATTCTCGAGGAGGATCCGGATGTAATACGCTGGATCAAGCCGCCGCTCAACCAGCTCGGCCTGTTCTGGAAGGCCGGTCAGCAGTACAACCCGGACTTCCTCGTGGAGACGACGACCGGCAAATACATGGTCGAGGTCAAGGCGCTCAACGAAGTGAATAATGAGGAGGTTGTCTCCAAGGCACGCGAAGGCATTCGCTGGTGCACCTTCGCCACAACGGCCGATCCCGATCACAAGACCTGGGAGTACCGTCTGATTTCAGATGACAACATTCATCCCGGAAACACCTGTAAGTACACGCTCGGAACAGCGCATCCGATAAAGGAGGAGGACTAATGCCTGACAAATTCAAGTATGCCGAGGTGCGGCAGAAAATCATAGATGCAATCAGAACCGACCTGATAGGTCCCCTTGAAACCGAGGAAGTGCTGAATGAGAATCCGCGCTACGCCTACATTGTCGGCATGCTTGAGCCACAGCGTGACGAGAACGCGACGGATGAGAACGAGCAGGAAATCGAAGCTGACATCGACTACGAAAAGAACGAGGACTTCACAGCCGGCGAAGATGACGACAACGAGCCGATTTCCACCACTAAATTCCAGCTGCCGTCATCCATCGGCATCAGCTTCTACGTGGAAAGCAGCCTCGACGGCATCTGTCTGGATGTGACATGGGGCGACTATGTGAAGTCATCTGAAAAGTACATCGACAAGGAAGAGAAGGAACGCAGTCGCCCAATCTACAAGAGGATCCCCGAGAGCGAAACCGTCCATGTGAAGTTCAGCGACTTCGGACGCGCAAAGGACTACTCGCTTGAAAAGGATTCTAACGTACACATTCATGTATCCCGTATTCCGTTGAAGAACGGATACTCCCTCGTCACTGCCTATGTCGTGAACAAGCGGAGCAATCCGTCCAGCGATGTCGAGGGACTCATGTTCCAGGTCGGGCTCAAGGCACACGCAGAGGACGGTTCCACAGTATTCATCGCTGAGCACATCTGCAGGGACGTTCTTTCCGCTGACGAGTTCTATTTCGAGCAGCGACCAATCATGGGACGTGGCAGAGGCTGCGCCGCCGTATGGGGAAAGACTGAAAGCGGACGCACGGATTATGTGGAAGCCGCCTTCATCCCTGAGTACGAATATCCCGGTGTCAGTGCCGCCCTCAAAGGCTTTTCGTCCACATATTTCTCAACCTGGCAGATGGCGGCAAAGGCTAAGAAGGCAGAGACCATACAGAAGCTGAACACCCTCGCCGACTCGTACGAGAAGTGGATCAATGACACTCTGGCTGGCAGTTCCAGAATGAACGATCCGAAGTTCGCAGAGAAGGTCGGAAACACCGTCATTGATCACTGCCAGGATGCCCTTCGCAGAATCCGCGAAGGCATCCGCATCATCGAGACGGATGACATCTCCTTCGAGGCGTTCAGCTTCATGAACATCGTGATCTACATGCAGAACAGCATCAAGAATTACGCAAAGAAGCATGGGCAGGGAATCGAATGCAACTTCAAGGACTTTGTTAATCCGAGAAAACCTGAGAACGAGTTCGCCTGGAGACCGTTCCAGATTGCGTTCATCCTGATGAACCTCAAGGGAATCGTACATCCGGGAGATCCGGAACGGGAAATCGTCGACCTGCTCTATTTCCCGACCGGTGGTGGAAAGACGGAAGCCTACCTCGGACTCATGGCTTTCACCATCGCAAACAGGCGGCTGAGGACCTCTGATGATGACAAATACAACCGGGACGGCGGTGTGACCGTCATCCTCCGCTACACGCTCCGTCTGCTGACAACACAGCAGCGGGACCGCATCACCAAGATGGTAGTAGCCGCCGAACTTGTAAGACGGAAGAATTATCCGAAGTACGGCACGGAGCCTATCAGCATTGGGTTCTGGGTGGGCGGAGGTGTGACTCCGAACAGATTTGATGACCTTGTAGAGAAGTCGAACAAGCCTTACGAGGCGCGGAATCAAAAGAATCTGATTTACAGGCAGCTCCTCACCTGTCCGTTCTGCGGGAAACCACTCACAAAAGATGAGTTTGATATCGATACGGATAAAAAATCAGTGGAGATTCACTGCTCGGACGAACACTGCATGTTCTACAAATACAAGAATCAGGGAGAACGTGTTTCCATTCCGGTCTATCTTGTAGACGAGGAAATCTATGCGAAGTGCCCGACCATCATTCTGTCAACGGTCGATAAGTTCGCAAGGCTTCCGTGGGATGTGAACACGAACACCTTGTTCGGCCGCGTTGACCGCAAGTGCAGCCGGGATGGCTACATCGCAATCGGAGCGAAGCATCCGAAGCACAGAAAGACGGACAAGCTGGAGGCAGCGACCATTACATCGGCGAAGCCATTCCTTCCACCGGAACTGATCATCCAGGACGAATTGCATCTGATCACAGGACCGCTTGGCACGGTCTACGGTGCGTATGAAACCATCATTGAGGACATGTGTACGCACGACGGCATCAAGCCCAAGTATGTGGTCTCCACTGCGACGATCAAGAACGCAGACAACCAGGCAAAGAGCCTGTACGCAAGGAAGAATACAACGCAGTTCCCTCCGAATGGCTTTGAGATTGGAGACAGCTTCTTCATACGGGAGATTCCGGTTGAAGAGGAACCGTTCAGAAAGTATGTCGGCATCTGCGCTCCGGGACAGTCTCTGAAGACCACCCTCCTGAGAACCTACGCCATCATCCTGCAGGGCGTCTATAACCTGTCTCAGCAGGATGAATGGAAGGATGTCATAGATCCGTATTACAGCCTGATCGGATACTTCAACAGTATCCGTGAACTTGGCGGTGCGGTCAGGCTTCTCCAAGACGATATTCCGAAGCGCATGTATGTAATCAAGAAAGAGTACGATAATCCGAAACTGCGTTACCTCAATGCGGGAAATAACGTGGAAATCACCTCAAGAATTCATTCTTGGCAGATACCAGAGAAACTCAGCCAGCTCGAGGTACCATACACATCCCGAGGCTGTCTGGATACAGCTGTCGCCACAAACATGATTGCGGTCGGCATGGATGTAGACAGGCTCGGACTCATGGTCGTGGACGGTCAGCCGAAGCAGAACTCCGAATACATTCAGGCGACAAGCCGTATCGGACGTGCGCACCCAGGCCTCGTCGTGACGCTGTACAACGCATACCGGCCGCGGGACCTCTCGCATTACGAGAACTTCACTGGCTACCATTCCCAGCTCTATCGGTTTGTGGAAGGAACGACTGCCACGCCGTTCTCTGCAAGAGCGCGGGACCGCGTGCTGCATGCTCTTATAATTGCTGCGATAAGACTGCTGTATCCGGAAATGGCGAACAACGATGATGCCGCAGCGATAGGCTCCCTGACGCAGGAGCAGATCATTGCTGTGAAGGAAATGATCCTTGGCCGGATAAAAATCGTCAAGCCATCGGCAAGAAAAGACGCCGGTGAGGAAATCGACCAGTTCATCGATTGGTGGAAACTCAAGGCAGCGTCAACTCAGTCCGGACCTCTCCGCTACTACATCGTGGGCACGGAGAAATACAGCAGGCTCATGAACGGATACGAGCAGCCCCATATCGAAGACGAGAAACCTACGTTGCGATCAATGCGAGACGTTGAAAGCGCGGCAAACATGTACTACTATGACACGGAGGAATAATATGGCTGGATACGACAACATCAAACTTGGCGAGCTTCGTCCGAACCAGATCATCACAACCTTCGGCCCCGGCTCCATTGTGGATGCGGTCAAGGATTCCGTCACCATTCTGGACATCCCTTACTGGAAAGACAAAGGGATGCGGATCATAGACGGCAGACTGGCATCCTACCTGAACGTGGATGCATTCTACATGCCGAGAACCTCATCCGCACATGACATACCGGTGCAATCCTTCCCTCGCTGGCATGTGTGCTCAAACCTCAAATGCGGGCGGCTTTTCGATGCAAGTGAATCATTCAACCTGGAGAAATATCTCAAATACGGAGTGACCTGCCCGGACTGCGGAAGGAAAGCTTACCCGGCACGTTTCATTACCATCTGCGAAAAAGGACATATGTCCGATTTTCCGTGGAGATGGTGGGTCCATCACGGGAATACTGACTGCAATGGCAGACTGAGAATGTACTCAACGGGAAACACGTCGACTCTGTCAGACATGTGGGTGGAATGCTCCTGCGGCGCAAGGAGAAGCATGAGCGGTGCCACGCAGGCGCAGAACTTCGAGGGGTTGTCGTGCAGCGGCGTGCATCCGTTCCGACCGAACAGCAAACCTAAACGTTGCGAAAAGCCGGTCATCCCGTCACAGCGCGGTGCATCGAACGTCTACTTTGCCGTGACTAGAAGCGCCATATCCATTCCACCGTGGATCAAACCACTGTACAACCTGATAGACGAGCACCTCCGGGACATCGAACTACTCAAAGATGTAATCGGTGAAAAGGAAGGTCTCGACAAGGCATACGAGAAGTTCTTCACATCCTATAGCCGTGAGGAATTCGATGAAGCCTATGAGCGGCGCATGAACAACATAAGGGAATTCGCGGAAATCAAGCGGATGGAGTATGAAGCCATAACGCATCACGATGATCCGACCTATCAGTCCAACAAAAAGCACTTCAAAGCCGAGGAAGACCAACTGCCAGGATACTTCAGCTGGTACTTCAAACGAATTATCCGTATAACGAGGCTGCGTGAAGTGCGTGTGCTTCTGGGATTCACAAGGGTTGATTCACCCGATCCCGATGCGGATAACCAGCCGAACATAGTTTACCTGACAAAAGGTGGGGATGAGAGATGGCTCCCAGCTGTTGAAGTCAACGGCGAGGGAATCTTCATTGAATTCAACAGGCAGACGCTTGTGGAATGGCTGAGCAACCCGCAGGTAAATATCATTTCAGAGAAGTACGTCGCTTCGTACCGGGAATACTGCGAGTCGAAAGACTGGACGATAAAAACTGGCCGTGACGCCGTTTACGTACTGATGCATACATTCTCCCATCTGCTCATTAAGCAGATGGCCATGTCATCAGGCTACTCATCATCAGCAATCAGGGAGAGAATCTACTTCGGAGACAAGATGGCCGGCATTCTGCTCTATACGGGAAGCTCCGACAAGGAAGGCTCTCTCGGGGGTCTTGTGGAACTCGGTACGGCAGACCAGATGACGAATCTCATGCGGGATGCGTTTCAGGAAGCCCTGGTCTGCACGAACGATCCTGAATGCATGAACACGCTCCCGGCCGGCAAGAACTCGAATGGAGCTGCCTGCCATTCCTGCTGCATGATTTCAGAAACCGCATGCGAAAACGGGAACCGCATGCTTGACCGTGGACTTGTGGTTCCTCTTGCCGGACGCGAAGAGACCTCGTATTTCAGAGAGCTGGTGAACGAACTGTGTCAGGTGGAGATTTAAAAAGGGAAATACTTCTGAACACCATCAGGGCGGATGCTGCCAACGGAACCGACAACGCAGCCGATATTCTGCGCAGACAGTATCCGGGCTTGTCAGCAGATGAGAGCGAGGAAATCGCAGACACGATACAAGCCGCCATGAACACAGAGACTACAGACAAGGTCTCGCTTGTCGTGACAGCACCGCCGTCGTTCAGAATTGATGCCAAGCCAACGATGACCGTTGTCCGGTCAATGATCAAGGGAGCAGAAAGGAACATCCTGATAACCGGCTACTCGCTTTCCTCGTATTTCGCAGAACTGACGGACACCATCATCGACAAGAGCCAGAGAGGCGTGTTCGTCAAGTTCTTCATCAACAATGTCGAAAAGCAGCCAGACGCAGACAAGCTTCTCCGGTACAAGGGACGCTTTCTCCAGATATACGACTACAGCAACGACGAAGACAAGATGGCTGCGCTGCACGCCAAGGTCATATCCGTGGACATGAAACAGACGCTGATAACATCGGCAAACCTGTCATACCACGGGCAGCAGGGCAACATCGAACTCGGAGCACTGATTGAATCAGAACGCACAGCGAAACAGCTCGATGCAGTGATGACACAGCTCATCTTCAGAAAGGTATTCAGAGAAGTGTGACATGGGAGGTGATGCCGGTGTCGGACGTATTGACGAAGGAACAGCGGCATCTCAACATGTCGCATATACATGGGAAGGACACCGGGCCGGAGGAAATCGTCAGGAAGTACCTGTTCTCGAAGGGTTACAGGTATCGCAAGAACGACAGCAGATATCCCGGAAAACCGGATCTCGTTCTTCCGAAATACCATACGGTGATTTTCGTGCACGGCTGCTTCTGGCACCGTCATCCGGGATGCAGATATGCAACTACACCGTCCACAAGCCGTGAATTCTGGCAGAGGAAATTCGACCAGAACGTTGCCAGGGACAGGAAGGTGCAGAAGCAGCTGGAAGCAGACGGCTGGAACGTGATAGTTGTCTGGGAATGCGAGATTTCCAGAAAGACTGACCGTGAAGAACGGTTGGAAAGGCTTGAGAATGAAATAAGACACCACAACAGGAAGGAAAACAAAGAAAGATGAAGACAAATGACAGGCAGCTTACAGAACTCATGAAGGAGGTCGACAGCGGCGCAGCCCAGCTTCCGGACTTTCAGCGCGGCTGGGTATGGGATGACGGACGAATCCGTGCGCTTATTCTGAGCGTAATCCATAACTTTCCTGTTGGCGCAGCCATGTTCCTCGAGTATGGGAACGAGAGCATTCATTTCAAGCACAAACCGATTGAAGGGTCACCGGCGAGTCCGGGCAAAGAACCGGACGAACTGATTCTCGACGGTCAGCAGAGACTGACTTCTCTTTGCAATGCACTTTACAGCCGAAATCCTGTTCACACGAGGACGGACAAGGGAAAAAGTATCGAACGCTTATACTATCTGGATATTGCAAAGGCTCTTGATCCGAAAGCAGACGATGAGGAGGTTGTAATCTCTGTGCCTGCAACCAGACAAATCACATCGAATTTCGGCAGAACGGTTGAGAAGGACCTTACCACACGGGAGAAGGAATTCGAGCTGAAGATGTTCCCGTTGAACATTATCCTAGACTTCGGAGGAGCAGAACTGGCAGAACGACCACTATGCCTACCATGACTACAATCCCGAAATAGTAAAGCAGTTCACAGAATTGTTTGCAAAGGTTATCAATCCGACTCAGCAGTACCAGATGCCGGTCATCAGTCTCGACAAGTCGACGCCGAAGGAGGCCGTCTGCCAGGTATTTGAGAACGTCAATACCGGAGGCGTCTCGCTGACTGTCTTCGAACTCGTCACTGCCATCTTTGCAATGGATGACTTCCAGCTTCGAAAGGACTGGGAGGAACGCAGAGAACAATCCTTCTCCGGAGACCTTCTCTCGAAGGTAACAGCGACGGATTTCCTGACAGCGCTTACTTTGCTTTCGTCCTTCGAGTCTGGAGGAACTGTCAGCTGCAAGAAAAAGGATGTCCTTGCCCTGACACTCGACGAATACAAGAAATACGCTGACAGCCTGTGCTCCGGATTCTCAATTGCCGAGAAACTTCTGAAGGAGGAGCGATTTTTCTCAAGTGATGATCTCCCGTACAGCACGCAGCTGATCCCCCTTTCCACTGTCTGCACGGTTCTTATAGACGGCAACAGGATTCACACCACTTCGGTCAAGAACATAGTCAAACAGTGGTACTTGTGCGGCGTTTTCGGTGAACTGTACGGCTCGGCAAACGAAACCCGATATGCGAACGACATCGTTCAGGTCGTGAAGTGGATTAATGACGGTGGCGATCTTCCGAAGACAGTGACGGACTTCTACTTCAATCCGATGCGTCTGCTCGGTCTGCAGTCCCGTCAGTCTGCCGCCTACAAAGGCGTGATGGCTCTTGTACTCAAGAACCATGCCCGCGATTTCATTTCCGGAGCAGAAATGGACTTCTCCACGTTCTCCGACGAAAAGATAGACATCCACCACATCTTTCCCAAGGACTACTGCATCAAGGAAGGATACGACAAGCGCAAGTGGAACAGCGTTGTGCACAAGACACCGATCTCTGCAAGCAGTAACCGTGAAATCGGCGGGTACGCTCCGTCCGTATATCTGGAAAAGCTTGAAAAGAAAGGATCGGTGACGCCTGCCGACCTGGACGGGTATGTCGAGACTCACTGGATTGATCATAATCTGCTCCGGGCGGATGATTTCCAAAATGTCATCATTGACCGTGCAAAAACTGCTGATCGCTATCGAGGAAGCAACTGGCAGAACCATCTCCGGCAAGGACTCGGATGAGGTTCAGCAGGCATTCGGAGCAGCATTAAACTGAAATTTTCAAGGATAACCTTGTACGTTTCAAGGATAGCCTGAACATTTTAATTTCACTATGAACCTTTCAAGGATTGCATGAGGGGTTTCTCGAAGGAGGTGACAAAGCCCGTGATAGCAGCAGAAAAACAGATGTATCAGACCGCCTTTCGAAGCCAGACGGTGCCTGCTTGGAACGGCAGCAGACGCAGAAACCGCACAGTTACGGGTTTTTCGCAATCTTCATGCACATCCCGTCCTTGTATCAAAGATTACGTCTTGTTAGATTCCGTATGCGGCTCTGGCCATAGGCAACATCATCATGACGTTCACCGAGCTGACCGCAATTTCGCAGCTCACATCCGGCTCTGCCGAAGGCGTCGCCTCCTTTGCCCTCGGTCTTGACGATACCTCCGTGGCGCTCAACATCACCACCATCCTCATCGTCATCGGAGGCATCACGTATCTCGTGTTCATGGCGCTGCCGTCCAACCCGGCCGGCGCCCAGTACGACACGCTGCCCGCGTTCGCGATGCCGGCCACTCCGGGCGCGCCGGCCGCCACGGCCAGTCCGCAGATCAGCCCGCCGCCACGGCCGGGCAGCCGACGTACCCGGCACAGCCCGCCCAGTATCCGGCTGCGCCCGCTGCCGAGAACGCACGGCTCCGGCCGCACCGACTTACGGTGCTCCGACTGAAAACGCCAACTCACCGCAGAACGGCGGATACCAGCCGCAGAACTGAATCCGCATGAACGCGCGACTATGGTACGGGAAGCCCCTTGCATCAATTCGGCAGGGGGCTTTTCATATCATGCGCCGGCACTGGTTGTCAGGGTTCCGCATGGAATCCGCCGTTGTCAGCGGAGAGCGGGCGCGCCGCAAGCAGGTCGGCACGATTCCGAGCAGTCAGCGGTGAATCGCATATATTTCAGGTCTCCGCCCCGTCCCATCAGACGTCAGGCGGCAGCCGTCACAGCTCCACGGGTGGCTTGGACGGATCGTCGCTCACGTGCGCGAACTTGGCGGCGAGCGCCTCCTTGTTGCGGCGCTCGTCCTCCTCTTTCGCGAGCCGCTTCGCCTCGGCGGCATCCCACAGCACGTCGTCATGGTGACGTTTCCACTCACTCGCCGCGACCATAGTAAACAATTTCACCGTTTCGGCTAGGGCGGCCTCGTCGTCGTTAGTCAGCGATCGGGCGGTCATCAGCGACGACAGCTGCTCGGCCTTGAAGCACAGCCGCGGCACCGACAGGCGCTCGCACAGTTCGTTGACATAGAACATCACCGGCACCGCGCGCGACGGCTTGCGCAGATCGATCAGGCGCAGCAACCCGTCGGCCGCCACCGTCACCGCGGCGAATCGCTGCGCGATGGCTTCGACATCGGCACTGGGCGCAGCATTCGCAGGCGCGGCGGCACCGGCGGCGTCGGCACCACCGGCGGCACCATCGCCCACGCCGATGGCCTGTTCGATTGCCTCCAACGCTTCGGCGATGGCGTGCACGGTGTCATCATCCCAATCGACGCCCAACTGGCCGGCGCCTCTCATGATCAGCCTCGTGTCGCCGGTTTCGGAGTAGTCGCCCATCTCGTCATAAGCGTCATTCGCGGCGAGCAACGCATCGACGACTCGCTGCGGACGACCGGGAATCTCGTCCGCACCCTCATACACGAACTCCGCATCGGGGACCGTCACGTCGTCGCCGGTCATGACCCGCGCGGCCATGCGGGTCATCCGCACCTGCAGGTTCTCACCATATTTCGTGTCATTGTCCATCTGCTTGGCGTCGGTCAGCGGCCACAGTTCGATCAGTCCGGCGCCGACGGCCGCCGCATCGCGTACCGCGGGATTCATCGACACATGGGCGATCGCCGTCGCGTCAAGTTGGAATGCCATATCGCTCCTTCGCTTTCATTGTCCGCCGACGCGCGGAACCTTCCGCCGTGCCGGGTGCCGGCACCGCGGGCCACCGCGTCACAGCACCGCCGGCCACTCGCCGCCTGCCGTTACGCGGCGTCGTCACAAGTGACCGCTACGCGGCCGCCGTCAGTCCCGGCCCGCGCCGCATGCGCACCTTTTCGCGGGCGAGCCCGCAGCCGTCCTCTCTGTGTATTGTACGGCCGGCGCACGCCGCACTCACTCGACTTGCGCCGCAGGGTCGGCATATGTGATGGACATCACCTTGCCCGTATCGCTGTCGTAGGTGATCGAGGTGATCGACGCGAGCGCGGTCTTGCGTAGGAACATCCAATGCTCGGGGCGGCCGGTCTCCAGCAGGTGCCGGTAGCTCCAGATCGGCGACTCGTGGCTGACGACGATGATCTGCCGTCCGGCATACTCGCGGATCTTCTCGTTCGCGAACGCGCCCACGCGTTCGGCGATGTGCCGGTACGGCTCGCCCCAGCTCGGCTTCCACAGGTTGAGCACGAGCTTCCAGTTGCCGTCGCGCCACAGCGCGCCCTTGCCATGTCCGATGCGCTTGCCGCGGAACTCGTTGCCCGCTTCGATCACACGCGGGTCGGTGATGAGTTCCAGCGGCTCCTCCCCACGCCCGGCGCGTACCGGGTTGAGCGCGTCGAGAATGGCGCCGGCGGTTTCGCGGGTGCGTTCCAGCGGGGACGAATACACCGCGGCGACCGTGTTGAGCTTGGGGTCGGCTGCGATGTATGCGCCCGTCGCCTGCGCCATGCGCATGCCGCGGTCGGACAGGTGGAATCCGGGCAGCCGCTCGTACAACAGATGGTTGGGATTGTATACCTTGCCATGGCGGACGAAATGTATGGTGGTTGTCGGCATATGCGGCCTTCCTGCGGGACTCGTGATGTCTGTCTTTCATTGTCCCACATTCACCGGCCGTCCGGCGATGCCGCGTCCGCGGCGGCGTTTGCCCGACGAACATCGCCCCGGCACGGCCCAGCCCCACCCGATATCGTCCCGGCACCACCCGACTCCGGCTCGTCACCCCATCTGATACACCGATATATCACCGTCGTTTATGAACGTTATGAAAATTGATGCGTTCGTGATATCAACACCGCGTGTCGCGCCCCGACGCGCGATTAAAGTTGCCGTGACGCAAACATGCAAAGCATCCTTTGCGCGACCAACAGGACAACACATCAATACGATGAGGGCTCCGCCGGCAACGCCACGCCGACGGGGGACATCCAATCGGGAGCGGAAAGGAGATGCTGTCATGTCCAATAACGCCAATGTCGCGGCTGCAATCAAGGAAGTCGCCCATAAGGTATTCGGCGGATACGCGGAACTGCTGCGTATGCCGCACACCGCAAGGTTCTCCATCGGCTCGGTGATCGCCTGCATGCCGTTCCCCATGGTCGGCATGACCATCACCATCTCCGTGCAGCATTACTACGGCAACTACTCGCTGGCCGGCGTGCTCACCGCCATCCAGGCGATCGCGCTGGCGGTCTCCAGCCCGCTGCTCGGCAAGCTGGTCGACAAGTTCGGCCAGCGGCAGGTTTCGATTCCGACGATCCTGGTCTGGATCGTCGCCGCCATCGCCCTGACCACCAGCATCACCAACCGCGCCCCGGTATGGGTGCTGTACTGCCTGACGCCGTTCCTCGCCGCGATTCCGCCGTGGGGCGCGATGAGCCGCGCCCGCTGGACGACCATGCTCAAGGGAGACCGGGAGCGCACCGACCGCGCGCTCTCGCTGTCCGGTGTGTTCGATGAATGCATGTGGATCATCGGCAATCCGCTGGCTTCTACGCTGGCGGTGATTTCTGGCCTGCTGGCGTTCTCGTTCACCGGCGTGTGCGTCGTCATCGGCGCGCTGATGTTCCTGACCGAGCTGACGACCGAGCCGAAATCACAGACCCAGCTGGCCCGAGAGGCCGGTCTGACCCGCGAGGAGTACCGCAAGCGCGAGGCCGCCAAGGCGCAGAGGATGCGCGAGAGGGACGCCGCCGACCGCGCCCGCCGAGAGGCCGAGGCCCGCGGCGACGATGAGCAGGCCGTGCAGGCCGCCGTCGACCGAGCCATCGCCGATTCCCGCGCCGGCAAGAAGGAGTCGATCTGGGGGCCGGGCCTGATCGCCGTGTGCGTAACCTGGTTCAGTCTTGGCGCGTTCCAGTCGGCGTCGAACATCTCGATCATCGCGTTCGCCACCGAAGCGAACATGAAGCAATACACCGGTTTCGTGTTCGCATGCTTCTCGTTCAGCTCGCTATGCGGCGCACTGGTGTACGGCGCGAAGAACTGGACCATCCCGCTGTGGAAGCGCTTCTACTTCTGCCTCATCGTGGTGAATCTCGGCGTGGGCACATTCATGTTCGCCAAGCATCTGTGGGTGATCATGATCATCTACCTGCTGATCGGCGTCTGCCAAGCACCCACGTGGATCAACGGCAATCAGCTGATGCTGCATCTGGTGCCTCCCACGCGATTCACCGAAGGCGTGGCGTGGATGGGCGCGATGAACTCGATCGGCTCGTCAGCCGGCTCAGCCATCGCGGGTGTCTTCATCGATCACATGGGATCGCATGGAGGCTTCCTGATGGCGACCGTGCTGGCGATCACCTCGCTTGCCATCGCCTTCGTCGGCTTCCGGCAGATCAAATCCAGCACCGAAACCCCGACTCTGACCGAAGTCAGCGTGTGATACGCCGGATGCCGCTCCCAAAACTCGCAGATACAAGGCATTTTTGAAGGAAAACACACTCTATCTGCGAGTTTTGAGAGCGCATACTGCGCTACTTCGGCCAGCCCTCCGGCGTATGCGCGAGCGACCACAGGCCAAGCCGATGCGAGAAGCTGTTCTCCCACTTCGCTTCGAGCTCTTCCTGACTCAAACGGTTCTCGGACTTCCTCAAACGGTTCATCGCATTGGTATGCGTATCGTCAAGCAGCCACTTGCGGATCACGAAGTTCCAGATCATCACCACTACCGTGGCTACCAGCTTGCCGACATTCGTCCACAGCACGTACTTCGTGTGCATGGAATACATGGAGTCATGCGGCATCCACGACGTGCTGGTCCACACGATCGCCTCGTTCATGAACCAGCCGATAAGCGCCGCCACGAAGAAAATCGCGATCTCCATCCAGCGCGCCATGTCCGGCCGGTGCTTGAACACGAATTTCATGCTCGCCAGGTAATTGAACATCAGCGAGGCGAAGAACGAGATTGACGTGGCCAGCACGTTATGCATATGCGTCATCAGCAGAATGTTCATCAGACCCCAGTCGATGATGAACGCGACCACACCGACAATACCGAACTTCATCAGCTGTTCAATCAATTTCCTCACATTGATTGTCTAATACATATCACTGACTTCACACCGCGGTTTTCCTGAACCGCCACTGATTTCACACATGGCCGCACAGCCCGCGCCCGCCGCGGAACCGATTAGGATAGGGAACGAACCCAATCAAGGAGGAATCATGCCCGTTATCCACACTCACGTATCCGTCAAGACAACTCCCGAGCAGCGCGAGGCGCTGAAGGCCGCCTACGGCAAGGCGATCACGGCCGTCCCCGGCAAGTCCGAGGGCTGGCTGATGTGTCCATTCGAGGATGATATGCCGATCTACTTCGGCGGCAGCGACGATGCCCCGGCCGCATACGTCGAGGTCAATGTGTTCGGCCGTTCCGTGCCCGGTTCTGCGTGGGAGAAGCTGACCAAGTCGATCATGGCCGCGCTCAACAGCGAGCTCGGCATCCCCGAGGACCGCACCTACATCCGCTACACCGCCACCACCGACTGGGGCTGGAACGGCGGTAACTTCTGAGCTCAGGTGTGATGGTATCCGCCGCTATATTGTCGCGCATAGCGTCACTGTGTGCGACCACCGTCACGCTGCGAGCCCTCACACAGTGACGTAAATCGCAAAACCCTTATTTTGCAAGGGTTGCGGGGGTGCGTCACGGAGTGTGAGGACGCACACAGTGACGTAACCCTCACACAGTGACGCCTTTTCTGCGGCACACAGGTTGCCGATATATAAATGAAAGAGCCCCTTGCGGCCAGTCGGCCCGTATGATCGGCCGACAATCCGAAAGGGGTTGTGATGATGCAGTCACGGTGTGCGGTCAGCGCGAGTGCGGCATGATTCCGCATGCCACGCCGCCGCACACTCTCACAGCACGCGTGCCCCGGCACCCCGGCGGTACGCCTCTGCCGCAATCAGACGATCTTGGGCATCGGGGTGGTCAGGGACGTGGTGAGGTTCACGTGAACCAGCCCGGCGCCTGCGTGCACTTCGACCTTCTTCAGGGTGACCGTACGCTCGTCTTCCGGAGCGCGGTCGTTGTCGGTCATCGTGGCCGGGGACTTGACGGCGACCAGCGCCAGATCGTCCAGCGACATGCCGGCGGCCTTGCACAGATCATCCGCAGCACCCAGGGAATCCAGGAAACCGTCCTTGAGCAGCACACGGCTGGCCGGCACGCCGTAGGCGTTCTCGGCCACCCACTTCACGTTCTCCAGCAGGGCCATGCCCTTGTGGCTGTCATGCTTGGACGGCATCGACGTGTTGGACAGCACATCGACGAATGCGTCGATCTGGTCGCTCAGACCCTCGCCGCCGTCGCGATACAGGTTGCCGATGATGGGGTCGCGCAGCTCCAGACGGGCCGCGGTCTCGCGCAGTTCGGGAATCTGATCGTCCTCGCCGTCCCACAGGTTCACCAGCGGGAACGCCGGAATGTCGAGCTTCTCCAAGCGGTCCACGTGGAACGGGTAGCGCCACGCCAGCTCCGGGTCATCACGCCACGTCGAGGCGCGGGTCACGACGACCGCCGCGGACGGCCACTGCGCGCCATACTCGCGGCAGGCGATGTCGAGCCACTTCTGCGCTCCGGCGTCGGTGCCGTAACCGGCCTCGACGATGACCACATCGTGCAGGGCGCACGCCAGCTCCACGGAGACCAGCGTCGGGATGCCGATCGACACGTTGGCGAACGGGCCGCCATGCACATACACCGGCGAGCCGTTCACCGTCTCGGTGAGCGCCGGCTTGACCGCATCGGCGAGCATATCGGTGATACGCCACAGGTCGATGAAGTCGCCGAACTTGACTGGTTCGCCGTCCTTCGTGCCGGCGATCATCGCGGCCACGCGCTCGCCGATCTCATCCATCGAACGGGACAGCACGACGATCTGCATCAGCTCGGACGTCGGGGTGAGCACGACCTTCTCGGCGACGTTGTTCTTGCCCGCGTCCACGGTGATGGAACGCAGCGAGCGGGACGGCACTTCGGAGACGCGCGGCACGAGGATCGTGTCGATACGTCCCTCGTCCACAGCCTTCTCGGCGAAGGAGACGAGCAGGTTCTGCGCGGCGGCGATGGCGGCCATCTCACCGCACAGGCCCCAGTCGATGAGCTCGGGGTGGGTCAGCGAAGCCTTGCCGCCACCCGAGGCACCGCCTTTGGAACCGGCGGCGGTGATGCCCATGCTCGGCTGGCGCAGCACGGCGGCCGCGTCGATGCCGCGAACCCGCAGCGCATCGATCAGCGCGATCGTCGTCGTGGTCTTGCCTTCGCCGCGCGACGCCTTGAGCGGCGTATCGGCGGTGACGAGCACGACCTTGCCGTGCTTGCGCGGCGCGTCGGGATTGTCGTGCAGGTACTTCATAAACCCGAAGGCGTCGATCTTCTTGACCAGCCCGTACTGGCTGGTGAACTCCTCGATAGTAGTCATCAGTAGGTGAACCTTTCTGTAGATGTATGACGCTTGCTTACCGTCGAAGCGGCTGGCGGCCGAAAACGCTTGGCCGGGAGCCTCTCAGCGCATCAGTTGTCGGAGCGGTTGAAACCGTTCTTCATCTTCATGCTCACGGTGTAGAGCACGGTGTCGAGCAGCTGGTCGGTCTCGGTCTTGAGCTGGTCGGCCATGGTCTGGTTGGCGGCGGCGAGGATGTCGCGCACCTCGTCGTTACGGGTCGCGTCGATGATGTCCTCGGGATCCATCGGCTCGACGTCGCCGTCCGCGTTCGCCGCCTCCAACTCCGCGTCGGCCAAGGCGGCCGCGGCCTCGTCGGCACCGCCCAGACGCGCGACCTGCTCGTCGGTGGCGGCGATCAAACGGTGGCCCATCGCGCCGGTCTTCTCCTGATAGCGCTCGATGGCGTTGGAGGTCTCCGCGAACGCCGCGTCGCACAGCGCGGCGATGATGCGGTTCTCCCAGTAGAAGTTCTCGGAAGTCACGCGCGTGGTCGTGTCTTCCAGATACTTCGGCGTTTCGTTGACGTTCGGGTAGAACGGCACCAGCGTGTTGAACGGGTTGGAGCCGTAGGCGATCCACTGGATCGCGCGGTCCGACTGCGGACGGTACGGGCGAATCTGCATGACGGCCAGCTGGCTCTGGCGGTTGATGCCGATCGGGCGGTACATGTGGCGTGTGTGCTCGTCGCCGAGGTGGCCGTACGGGTCGAACGGCGTGCCCTGATAGTGCGAGCTGAGCACGTACTTTACGTCCTCGATCGTCACCTTGCGCTCGGGCTGACGGGCCCACGGGATGTCGTCACTGTCCGGGCGGTGGTCGGCCTCGGGGCCGTCCCACATCTCGTCGTACGGGTTGAGGAACCGCTGCATGACCCATGCGCGCGGCGTGTTGTACACGTGATCAGAGTCGGAGTGCGAGCCGAAGGCATCACGCGGGTTGAACGGCGACGTCGATTCGACGGCCAGATCAAGGTGATTGCGCTCGATGAATTCGACCAGATCCTCGGAGCACATGTGGTTCTCCTGCTCACCGAGGGCGTCATCGAGGTCGAATTCGTCGATGCCGAGCTGGTTCGGCATCGTCACATACGCTTCGTCGGGCACGCGCTTGGCGATCCAGTGATGGCCACCGACGGTTTCCATCCACCAAATCTCGTCGGCGTCCGAGAACGCGACACCGTTCATCTCATAGGTGCCGTATTCCTTAAGAAGGTCGCCAAGCCGCTGCACGCCCTCACGCGCGGTGGTGACGTACGGCAGCACGATGGTCAGGAAGTCCTCCTCGCCGATGCCGCCGGGCACGGCCGGCTCGTAATCCGAGTCACCTTCCCGCCCGCGTGCCGCCCGGTATTCCACAAACGGGTCGGCGCCGAGCACGCGCTCGTTGGTGGTCAGCGTTTCGGTGGCGCTCATGGCCACGTTCGCCTCGTTGACGCCGGCCTCGCCCCAGATGCCTTCCTTCAGGTCGGCGTTCGGCACTGCGGTGTACTGCAGCGGATCGTCGGGCAGGTCAATGGTCAGGTGGCTGATGACGCTGCGGTATTCGCGCGGCTGTTCATCGGGCTTGACGACGACGAACCGCTTCGGGTTGAATTCGCCGTTGGCGGAATCCTCGTTGCGGGCGATGATGGTCGAACCGTCATAGCTGGCGTCCTTGCCGACCAGAATCGTGGTGCATGCCATAGTATTCGGTACTGTCCTTTCTTGCTGTGCACACGCTGTCGCGCGCACGTTGCGGCGCGCATCCGCGGCGCGCCTCCTGTCACATGAGTGTATGACTCCGTACGGGAGTATACGGCATCAGCCCTCAGGCTTTTCCGGTGATGAACATCACACCCTGATCGGTGACGTGGTCGACGTCACGCAGCGCGTGGAACAGCTCGTTGAGCCAGAATCCTTGGTTCAGACCCGGCAACGGCTTCGCGGTGCCCCACACGTGCAGCGAATAGTCGTGGTCCTTGTCGGGCGGCTGGGGCCCGTTGTAGCGCATCGTCACCTGCGGATTCGTGCTGCCGACCAGCTTGCTCGCGGCCGACGTGCGGCCCTGCACGGTCTCGGGAATCATGGAGGGCAGCTGCCGGGAGAAGTCCGGCGGAATCTGCAGTGCATGGGAATCGTTGAAGTCGTACATCAGCGCGTCGATGGGCAGATTGGCGACCGTCCAGTGAATCCATTCGAATCCGCAAACCGGGATGGAGTCGGGGTCGGTGAACGCCCAGTGCAGGTACCGGGCGGCGGGATCGATCTCGTCGATATAGAACGGGAAGGAGATGACGGGCACGCCGTCGGTGCGGTATTCGGGCGCGGCGGCTTTGGCGAAGTCGTCGGGCATCACCGTGAAGTCAGCGGAAATCTTCATGTCTCCAGTATCGCGCATGAGCGTGACGTGCGGCACCCGGCTGCAGGCCACACCGCGCGCGACGGCAGACCGGCCGCAACAAGCCACCGTCCCCCGCCGGGGTTTATCCGACGGGGGACGGTGGAGAAAGAGTCAGTCAGGCCGACCGGTCACGACTGGCCGGTCTGACTGGAGATCAGGCGGAGCGCTTGCGGCGAATCATCACCACGCTCACTCCGACGGCGAGCAGCATCAGGCCGAGGCCGGCGAGCGCGCCGACGGCGGCGCCGGTCTTCGCGACACCGTCGCCCTTGCCGTCGCCGTCGTTCTTGCCGGTTTCGGCGGCCTTGACCGTGACGCTGTAGGTCACGTCGATGACCGTGCCGTCGGCCATCGTGTACTGCACGACGAAGCTGTCGTCACCGGTCTTGTCGCCGGCCGCATACACGAGCGTGCCGTCGGCGATTTCGGCCTTGCCGAGCTTGCCTTGCTTGATGATGGAGCGGCTCTTCCAGCCCGCCACGTCCTTCGGCTCGGTGACCGTACCGGTCTTGCCGGCGGTCACGTCGCCGGTATCGGCCTTGACGGACTTGTGGTCGGGCGTCGGCTTGGTCTCATCCGCGACGGTGATCTCGACGCTGCCGGACTTGTCCGTGCCGTCGGTCGAGGTGGCCGTGATGACGACCTTGCCGGCCTTCTTCGCGGTGATGACGCCGTTGGCGTCGACCGTCGCGATGGATTCGTCGCTCGACTTCCACGTCACCTTCTTGTTGGTGGCGTTGCCGGGCTTGACGGTCGCGGTAGCCTGGAGTGTCTTGCCGACGGAGACGGTGGTGCCGGCCTCGACGGTGACCTCCACGCTGGTGACAGGGACGGTCTCGACGGGCTTGGCCGTCACGGTGATGTCGAGCGTGCCGGACACGCCACCGGCCGTGGCGGTGATGGTCACCGTGCCGGCCTTCTTGGCGGTCACAACGCCGTCCTTGTCGACCGTGGCGACGGACTCGTCGCTCGACTTCCACGTGACCGTCTTGTCGGTCGCGTCAGCCGGGGCGACGGTCGCCGTCAGGGTCGTGGAGGCGCCTTCGACGAGCTCCTGCTTGCCTGTCACGGTCACGGACTGGACCGGGATGACGGTCGGGGCCTTGTCGCTCACCGTGATCTTCAGCGTGCCGGACACGCCACCGGCCGTGGCGGTGATCGTCACTTCGCCGGCCTTCTTCGCGACGACCTTGCCGTTGGCGTCAACCGTCGCCACAGTGGCGTCGGAGGACTTCCACGTGACCGTCTTGTCGGTCGCATTGGCCGGGGCGACGGTCGCCGTCAGGGTCTGCTCTCCATCGACGGTCATCGCGGCGTCGCCGGCAACGGTGACGCTGGTGACGGGCACGGTCGCGGCGGAGACGGTGATCTCGATGGAACCGAACTTCGTCTTGTCGCCGTTCGACGTGGCGGTGATGGTCACCTTGCCGGCCTTCTTCGTGGTCACCACGCCGTTGGCGTTGACCGTAGCTACGGCGGCGTCGGAGGTCGACCAGGTGACGGACTTGTCGGTCGCATTGGCCGGGGCGACGGTAGCCGTAAGAGTGACGGTGTCGCCTGCGGTGGCGGTGTTGGCGCCGGTCACGGTCACGCCGGTGACGGGCACGTTGGCGCTCGCCTTCTTCGTGATCGTGTACGTGGTGCCTTCGGTGGTATCGAACACGAGCAGCGAGGCGCCGTCCGCGTTGGTCACGACCTTGGCGTTCACGGCGGTGTCACCGTTCTTGACCTCGTAGTTCTGGGCGCCGCCGGCGGTGATCTTGACGGCCGCCTGCTTGCCCTTGTTGGAGGTCAGCTTGACTTCGGTGGCCTTGCCGTTCTTCCAGGTCGTGCCGACGGTGAAGTTGCCGCGGGCCACGAGGCCGCTCACCGAGCCGCCCGCCCAGGCGTCGGGCAGGGCGGGCAGGATGTTCGTGTAGTTCACGTACTTCTTGCCGTCGGTGTCGGTGAAGGTGGAGTTGGACTGCAGCAGCATTTCGTCGACACCGGAGGTGTTGCCGAAGTTGCCGTCAATCTGGAACGGCGCATGGTAATCGAACAGGTTTGCATACATCGCGTTCTTGAGCTGCAGCTCGACCAGCTGGTACGTGGTGTTGCCGTCGCCGGTGCGAGCCCACGAATTGATGCGCTGGCCAATGGCCCAGCCGGTGTTGGACTGCAGCACGTTGCCCTTGAAGCAGCGGTACCTCAGCGAGGTCTTGGCCGCATCCATGTACTCGGAGTTGTCGATGGTGATCAAATCACCGGGGAACAGTCCGAGCAGGTGGGACATGTGACGGTGCTGGTTGTCCGCCTGGTAGCCGCTGATGGCGGATCCATCCTTCTTCTTGCCGAGCGCACCTTCGAAGTACCATTCCTTGATCTGGCCGGAGTTGCCGACCTCGATCGGCTTGAGCAGGCTCTTGGCGCAGCTCCAGGAACGGTTGGCGTTCGCATCGGCGAAGTTGCCGTTGTCATTCTTGGCCCAGTTGTCGGCCGAGCAGTCGGTGGTATTGCCGACCAGACCGTCCGGATCTCCCTTGGCCTTGGCCGCCTCGATGGCGTCGTTGAGCATCTGCCACACGAGCGAGCTCTCGTACGTGTTGCCGTCGGTGCCCAGCGGGCCCTGTTCGGGCGAGTACGCGACGCCGGTAGTCAGGCGGTCACCGGAGCTGGAGCCGGCCTTGTGCAGCATGTAGTTGACGTAGAAGTGCGATTCCTCCTTGAGCAGCGCGTACACGCGATCAAGCAGAGCAGGGTCGCCGGAGTACTCGTACGCCTCGTACACGTTCTGCAGGATCCACGGCACGGCGGCCGGGCTCCAACCCCACGAGAACGATTGACCGGGTGCGGTCCAGCCGTAGGCGGTGTTCTCGGTGTGGGCCATGTAGCCCTCGCCCTCGCCGATCGGCGTGGTCTCGGGGTTCGTCGTCTCCGCGCCCGCGTAGACCTTGGCGGTCACACGGCCGGGCTTGACCAGACCCTCCACATACTCGATGAGCGGCTCGGCGAGCTCTCCCATGTTGGCCGAATAGGTCGGCCAGTAGTTCATCTGGAGGTTCACGTTCATGTGGAAGTCGGAGCCCCAAGGCGTGTTGCCGTGGGCGTTGTCGTCTGCGGTGACCGACCAGATGCCCTGCAGGTTGCTGGGCAGCTGGCTGTTCTCACGGGAGGAGCCGATGGTCAGGTAGCGGCCGTACTTGTACACCAGCGTTTCCAGCTCGCGCTTCTGCGCGGTGGTTGCGGAGCCCCTCTGGTACGCCTTGAGCAGCGCGTCGGTGGCGACGGCGCCGTCGGAGCTGTGGCCGGACTGGCCCAAATCGATCTTCACGCGGTCGTAGATGGCGGAATGATCGGCGATGTGCGCTTTCTTGACGGCGGTGTAGCCCTTGTTGGCGGCGTCCTGCACGACCTTGGCGACGCGGGTGTTCACCTCGGCGGCGGTTTCGCCGGTGCGGTAGGACGGATACTTCTGCTTGTAGTCCGTCGCGGCGGCGATGTACAGCGTGACCGCCTTCGCGTCGGAGACCTTCAGCGAAGCGCCGTCGGCGCCTTCGGAGAGCGTGCCCTCACCGTTGTCGAGGACGACCTTGATCTGCGAGTTGTACAGCAGGCCGTTGTTGCCGAGAGCGCCCTTGACGGTGAGCGTGTCACCCTTGACCGTCGTGGTTTCGCCGGTCTTGGAGTAGTTCGTGTTGGTCGGCATGCTGACGTTGAAGTTCAGCTTGCCGGCTTTGCTGGCCGTGAGGCGGGCGACCATGACATTGTCGGGGTTCGACGCGAAGTATTCGCGCGTGTAGGTGACGCCGTCATGCTTGAACGTGACGTCGGCCTTGCCCTTGCTCAGGTTCAGGTCGCGGCGGTATTCGGTGACGGTCGTATCGTTGAACCCGTAGTCGAGGTAGATGTCGCCCCAGTTCAGGTAGTTGCCCTGCTCGGCCGCGTTCTCGCCGCCGGTCAGGTTGCCGGGATTGACCGTCTCGGCGCCGTTCGCGAGCTGCTTGTTGAGCGCGCGCAGCGTGGCGCCGTTCTGACCCTTGGTCTCGTTGTTGCCGCCGTTGTAGCTGGTCGAGGATCCGGGGCCGCCGGTCCACAGCGTCTCCTCGTTGAAGGTGACGCGTTCACGGCTGACCTCGCCCCAGACGGTGCCGCCGATCTTGCCGTTGCCGAACGGCAAGGTGGTCTGCTGCCAACGGTTGTTGTCGGGGTTGCCGTAATTGCCGCCGGCGGTGGCGGTGGCGTCGGTCTGCGACGCGGGCTGCTTGTACCACAGCCAGTCGTCTTTGCTGGTGTCGCCGTCTCCGCCGTCCTCAACACTGGCGATGACATAGGCGTTGAACGAAGCGGCGATTTCGGGGTCCTTGTTGTACTTCACGGTAATAGGGTATACGCCGATGCTGGCACTATCGAAAGCGCTGGTGTCGAGGGTGTAGTTATCCTCACCGTTGCCTTCGGTCAGCGTCTTGACCGTGCCGTCGGCCGTGCTGGTGGCCTTGACCACGAGTCCGGCCTTGTCGAACGCCTCGCCCTTCTGGTACTTGACCTTGGTCGGGCCTTCGATGCTCAGCGTGTATGCCTTCGGCTTCTTGGTGACGGACAAGGTCGGCTGCATGGCCTCGGTGGCGCCGGTCAGCGAGGTGACTTCCTTGCTGCCGAAACGCATGTCGGACTTGTTGAGCTCGCCCAGGGCCAGCGTGATCTTCTTCTCGGTGGCGTCGGTGCCGAACTTGGCGAACTCTGCCTTGATGACGTCGGACACGTCGAGCAGAACCTTCTTGGCGTTGCCCGATTCGACGGTCATGCCATCGGAATACTTCTTAGATCCATAAGCGAACGCATGGGACGTCGCGGTCTTCGTGGTATCGGTCACCTCGAAGTCCGGGCGGTTCGCCCACGTGGCATTGTTGGGGTCGCAGGGAGCGGTGCCGGTGCACCGCGACGTGTCAACAGCGACCACCTTGACCTTATCGGTGGCCGTGGCGGTCTTGTCTGCACCGGCGTAGCCCAGATACGTCAAGGTGAGGATGGAGTGCTCGGGCGCCGCGGTGTAATCGGACAGGTCGAACGTCATCAGACCCATCTTGGCGTCTGTGACATCGTGGACGTCGGTGGACTTGAACTTCTCACCGAAGTCGCCGTAATCGCCTTCCGGTTGCAGCGCGCCGACATAGGCCGCAGTGTTCTTCTTCTCGTTCTTCTCGCTGGCCCATGCCTGCAACGTGGTGTCGGCGGAGGGCTTGAGATCGTCCTTGGTGGACACGGAAACGGTCAGCTTCGGAGCCATGTCTGCGGTCGCGCCGTTCAGGGACGTCGTGCCTTCGGAACTGGCGAAACGAACCTCGGTCTTCTTGGTCTCGCCCACGGCCAGGGTGATGACCTTCTTGCCTTCGGCGAACTGCTGGCGCACGATTTCGGTCACATCTACGGTGACCTTCTTGGTATTGGCGGGAACCACGGTGATGGCGTCGCCCGCGTAAACCGTCGTACCGTACTCGAACGGCTTGGACTCGGCGACGAATGAGGAGTCGTTGATGCTGAACTTCGGCTTGGTCGCGCCGGTCGCGACATTCGCGCCGCAGTCTGTGGCGTTATTGGTGCACACGGTGGTGTCGACGGGGGTCACCTTGATGGTGTCGGTGTCGGTGGCCGTCGGGTTGCCGCGGTAGCCGAGGTACGTCATCTCGAACGTTGCGGAATCGGGGGCATGGTCGTAGGCGCTCAGGTCGAACGTCAGCAGGCCGGTCTTCAGATCGGTGGTGTCCGCGGCATCCGTGGACTCGAACTTCTCGCCGAACACGCCTTGCGAGGCCCCTTGCAGTGTGCCGATGTACGGCTTGGACGCCATTGAGGAATTCTTCTCGCTCGTCCATGTCTGCAACGTGGTATCGGCGGAGGGGGTGATGGTTGCTGTGGTGGAGGACGAGGCGTCGGACGCTGCCGCTCTCGTCGTGCCGACCGCGACGGCCGACGCAGGTAGTCCGGCCAGCAGCATGCCGACCGTCGCGCAGGACGCCACCAGTGGCATTAGACGCGATGACATCGCTCTATGTTTCATATTTGGTTCTTTCTCCTATAGGGTAGCCAGCAGCTTTGCCGGTTTATGTTAATATATACATTGTTTACTAAAAGAATCAAGTCCGTCGGCGACTTGTGTCTTCAATTGGAATCACAGCTCTCAGAGAGCCCCTGGATACCGCCGTTCCCAGAATTACGTAACATTCTTGGCATTATTATCACAGGGTGCAGGGCCGCCGGGAAGAACGATCTCCAGCATCGCTACGCTCGGCAGCTCCTGACAGCGGGAGCACACCATCCGCGCCATCGGCCGGCCAAGTCGTCAGCGCAGCCGGTCGCGTACCACACCAGCGCAAAATCACATCAAAATCGCATTGTGTGGCCAGCCAGTCTGCCTCACAATGAAATGTGAACCCTCACATCACGTGGTGTGGCACAACATGCACCGCAAAACCGCCATTTTTCAACGGCCCGAAACGACTCCTCCGATGCCCGCGTACCACACCAGCCCAAAAACCATCGAAAAACGCATTGTGTGGCAGACCGAGAGGGCGATACGCGCCGGACGCCCCTCTGCTCTCGTCACAATCATGTTCTATGGAAGCACACCGGCCATCTGCCGCACCAGCGCATCCGCTCTCAACAATCCTTCTCCCGTTTGCGTCGCTATGTGCGCGCCGGAACGACGACCGTGCGCACATAGGGACGCAAACCACAGTCCCCGAACCCGTCGCGCACCATATATAGGAAATTCTCCGCCCATCACTCGCCTACATAGCAAACAGCCCGGCGAGCCCACGCACGGCGCACTGCCATGCGTAAGTTCACCGGGCTGTCAGCCTCATCAATCCAGCGAGCGCAACGGGCGCCCCATCAATCGGTGAGTGTGAATTGGCTGTTGTAGAGGTCGGCGTAAAACCCTCCCGCCGCGAGCAGTTCCTCGTGGGTACCGCGCTCGATCACGTCGCCGTGGTTCATGACGAGAATCATGTCGGCGTCGCGGATGGTGGAGAGGCGGTGCGCGATGACGAAGCTCGTGCGCCCCACGGTCAACGCATCCATGGCCTTTTGGATGAGTTCTTCGGTGCGGGTGTCGACGGAGGAGGTGGCTTCGTCAAGGATGAGGATCGGAGCGTCCTGCACCATGGCGCGGGCGATGGTGAGCAGCTGGCGCTGTCCTTGGGAGAGCGAGGTGTTGTCGTCAAGCACGGTGTCGTAGCCCTGCGGCAGAGAGCGCACGAAGTGGTCGAGTCCGACGGCCTTGCATGCGGAGACGATCTGCTCGTCGGTGACGCCGGGCTTGGAGTAGGCGATGTTTTCGCGCACGGTGCCACGGAACACCCATGTATCCTGCAGGACCATGGAGAACTGGTCGTGTACGTTCCAGCGCGGCACGGAAGTGGTGTCGATGCCGTCGATGGAGATGGAGCCGCCGGAGATCTCGTAGAAGCGCATCAGCAGGTTGACCATGGTGGTTTTGCCGGCGCCGGTCGGACCGACGATGGCGACTTTCTGGCCGGCGGAGACGCTTGCCGAGAAGTCGTGGATGATCGGCTTGTCGGGCTCATAGCCGAATCGCACGTGACTGAATTCGACGTCGCCGCGCACGGTCCGGGGGTTGCCGGCCGCATCGTAGCCGAGCAGCTGCGAACGCTGCGAAGCCGTCATACCGGCGGTGGCATGCGCGCGAGTGCCGCGATGCGCCAGCTTGCCGCTGTCCGTCCGTGCCGTGCTCGCAGCGGCATCAGCCACGCCGAGTTCGGCCTTGGTCGGTTCCGCATCCATCTCCGGCTCTTCGAGGAAGCCGAACACGCGCTCGGCGGCGGCCGCGCATCGCTGCAGGTTCTGGAACGCCTGCGCGAACTGGCTCAACGGCTGGGTGAACAGGCGGATGTACATCATGAACGCGACGATCACGCCGAATTCGATCTGCCCGTCCATGGCGAGCGCCGCACCGACCACGCACACGATCACGTAGCCGAAGTTGCCGACGAAGTTCATCAGCGGCATCATCAGGCCTGACAGGAACTGTGATTTCCAGCCGGATTCGTACAGGTCGGCGTTGTACTTCTCGAAGCGGCGGATTGAGTCGGCCTCGCCGTTGTACGCCTTGACGATGAGGTGACCGGCGTACATCTCCTCGATGTGGCCGTTGACGTCGCCGAGCGCCATCTGCTGGCGGGCGAAGTATTTCTGCGAGGATTTCATGATGACCATCATGATGATGAGTCCCAGTATGCTCGCGCCGATCGCGCACAGGGTCATGATGACGTTGTTGTAGAACATCATGACGAGCGCGCCAACGAACAGCGTCGCCGAGGTGATGAGCGAGCCGAGGGACTGGCCGAGCGTCTGGCCGATGGCGTCGACGTCGTTGGTGATGCGGGAGAGTACGTCGCCGTAGCTGACCTTGTCGAAGTATTTGAGCGGCAGCTTGTTGATTTTGACCGAGATCGATTCGCGCAGGCGCTGGGCGGTGCGCTGGGTGACGTTCGCCATCATCCAGCTTTGCACGTAGCTGAGCACCGCGTAGCCGACGTACAGTGCGACGAGCAGCCAGGCGATGCGGCCGACGGCGTTGAAATCGACCGAGTTCATCACCGGCTTGCCGTTCACGATGGCCGGCAGTCCCTTGACGATCTCGTTGGTCATGTCCTTGAGTTTGTCCGGTCCGATGATCTGGCATATCGTGCCGACCGCGCCCAGCACGAGCGCAATGATGATGACGGGCAGGTAGTTGCGGCAGTAGTGGACGAGCTTGCCCATCACGTTGCCGAAATTGGCAGGCTTTTCGACCGTGCGGCCGCCGCCCATTGGTCCTCTTGGTCCTGGCATTTGTTACTCCTTAAAAGTCCGTATTGATCTCACGCGGTCAGTTCCGACTGACTGAGCTGGGATTCGGCGATCTGACGGTAGACATCGCAGGTGTCGAGCAGTTCCTGATGGGTGCCTTGACCGACGACCTTGCCGTCATCGAGCACGATGATGCGGTCGGCGTTCATGATCGTGCCGATGCGCTGGGCGACGATGAGCTTGGTGGATCCCTTGGCTTCTTTGGCGAGTGCGTCGCGAACTTCGCGGTCGGTCTTGAAGTCGAGCGCGGAGAACGAGTCGTCGAAGATCAGGATTTCGGGGTGGCGGTAGACGGCGCGCGCGATTGACAGGCGCTGCTTCTGGCCGCCGGAGACGTTGGACCCGCCTTGTGCGATCGGGGCGGTGTATGTGCCGTCCATGCGCTCGACGAACTCGGTGGCCTGAGCGACGCCGGCCGCCGCCTTGACCCGGTTCATCTGTTCAGCCGGCATTGCGGCGCCTTCCGCTCTCTTGCCCGCGGCGATGAGTTCGGCTTCGCGTTTGCGGCCGGCCGGAGTGGAGGTGTCGGCCATTTCGACGTCCGCGGAGCTTGCCCCGTTCACGTCGTCGCCGTAGCTCACGTTGGATGCGACCGTGCCCTTGAACAGCACGGACTGCTGCGGCACGTATCCGATCTTGTCGCGAAGGGCTTTCAGATCGTATTCGCGCACGTCCACACCGTCGACGAGCACCTGCCCGGCCGACACGTCGTAGAAGCGCGGCACGAGGTTGATGAGGCTGGACTTGCCGGAGCCGGTGGAGCCGATGAACGCGACGGTCTGGCCCTTTTCGGCGGTGAAGTCGATGCCTTCGAGCGTCGCCTCGCGTGAGCCGGGGTAGGTGAAGCTCACGTTGCGGAACTCGACGGTGCCGGTTTTCCCGCCGCCCAGACGCGCCACGTCGGCGGCGGTCTTGGTGCCGGTTTTGACGATCGGATCGGTGTCGAGCACTTCGAGCACGCGCTGCGCGGACACGTCGGCGCGCGGCCAGAGCACGAACACCATGCTCATCAGCAGGAAGCTCATGATGACCTGCACGGAGTAGTTGGAGAAGACGACCATGTTGGAGAACACGTTGAGCTTGTCCGTCAGGCCGGCGGCGTCGATCAGATAGGCGCCGATCCAGTAGACGGCGAGCATCAGGCCGTTCAGGACGGTGTTCATCAGCGGCATCATGAACGCCATGACGCGGTTGGTGAACAGCTGCGTGTCGGTGAGGTCCTTGTTGGCCTTGGTGAACTTGGCCTCCTGGTAGTCCTCGGCGTTGTAGGCGCGCACGACGCGCAGGCCGGTGAGGTTTTCGCGGGCCACGAGGTTGATGTTGTCGGTGAGCTTCTGCATGGCCTTGAACTTGGGCATGACCATGGCCATCATGATGACGACGGCGACGAGCAGGATGACGACGGCGATGCCGGTGGCGAGAGTCCATTCGAAACCTTCGCCGGCGATCTTGCATATGGCCCATACGGCCATGATCGGCGACTTGACGATGAGCTGCAGGCCGATGGTGATGAACATCTGGATCTGCGTGATGTCGTTGGTGGAGCGGGTGATGAGGCTCGCGGTGGAGAATTTGCTCATTTCGGCGGGGCCATAGGATTCGACCTTGCGGAATTCGAGCGAGCGCAGGCGCTGGGTGAATGACGAGCCGACGCGTGCGGAGATGTAGCCGGTGACGATGGCACAGGCGACGGAGCCGAGGGAGATGAGCAGCATCTTGCCGCCGGCGATCCAGATGTCGCTCATCGCGCTGCCCGGCGTCTCGACGAGCGTGGTGATGTCTGACATGTAATCGGGCAGTTTGAGGTCGAAGAAGACCTGCCCGACGATGGTCACCAGGGCGATGAGCATCTGACCGATCTCCGCTTTGGAGAGGTATTTCAGGATGCGAAGCATTGGCTTTCCCCTTGTGTTTTGTTGGTGATTGGTTACGTTATTTGCCGCGGCATCGATATCCGATGCCCGAATTAGTTTCTGTTGTTAGATTACTTACAGTGTAAGATATTACGCATTATTCTGTGTATTCGCTGTGAATGGCGCGCTTTGCGCTGGCTGCGCACGAGAGACACGGCACGCACGCCGTCCCCCACGTCATCCGCAGCCGGCGGAAGAAGCTACTCCTCGCCGGCCTTCGCGCGCTCGGTCCGCATATGATCGGCGACACGCCTGTCACGCTCGGCGAACGCGGCCCGCACCTCATCGGGGGTCGGGCGCGGAGCGCCGGGATGGCAGATGGCCATGTATGTCGAGAACTCCGACAGCAGATCAACGAACTCGCGCGTGCGCCGCTCCCCCATCTGCGAGAAGATCCAACAGATTGCCGAACGCATCTCCTCCAAGTCGCACTTGGACCGCTCTCGCCCGGCATCCGTAAGGTTCACGCGGATGATGCGGCGGTCGTCCGGGTCGATGTCTCGGGTGATCAACCCTTTTTTCTCCAGAGCGGCAAGCACTGTGGAGATGCGGCCGGAGCTGGCCTTCAGCGAACTGGCAAGCTGCGACGGCGTCATGGTGCCGCGCAGTGCGAGCTCGTGCAGAATGAATGGCTCGCCATGCGCGCCGCGCGCGAACTCCTTCTGCATCTTGGAACGGTTGCCCCACACGCTGGCGTACAGTTCGCTGAGCGCCTCCCGCTCAAAACCCATTTCGCACCGCCTTCCGATTCGACCATTGCCGCACTACCGCGCTCCGCGGAGTACCGCCAATACATTCCAGCGGCATATACATCGTGCAAACATCTGTAATATTATCTCACACCGTAAACAATTTACAGTATGTGATTATATGTCCGCGCTTTACTCCCCCGCTACTAAACTTGATCTGTACGCATTTTTTCCGTACAACCATTCTATGGCGACACTAACGAAGCAAACGGTATCGAAACAGAAAACGTCCCGGCTTGACATTCGACTGACGGATGCGCAACGGCAGCTCATCGAGCGTGCCGCCGAGCTGACCGGCAGCACGCTCACGCAATGGACCGCTCGCCATCTCCTGGAATCAGCCCGTAAGGATATAGAAGAAGCAACCGTCCTGCATCTGGAATCACAGGCATTCCAAGATTTCATACAGGCATTGGATCAGCCGGTTCCGCCAGCAGCCGAAAAACTCATGGAAAGGGATCCGCAGTGGGCATGATCCATCATTCCCAACGTCCGCGCAAGCTCGGCCCGGAAGAGAGAATGGGGAAAGTTCTCTTGTGGAGTACCGTTCATCGACAAGTGGGCCGCACAACACGCACCGTCATCGGCCCAGCATGGGACGGCCGTCGCGTACGTGTCATTCACTGCGTCAGGTGAACCGGCGGGATTCTACACGCTGAGTGCATATTCGGTACTGCGAGCACGATCCGCCAGCGGCGCACTAGGGTCACGTGCGCTCATTGTGGAACCTTACGACGATAAAGCACGCGCGTTCTATGCGCATTTCGGTTTTCAACCGATTCCCGGAACCACCAGCATGTATCTCAGGCTCGTTTGACGACGAGCCTGTTCCGTATTTATGACGGTGACTCATAGCGTTGATTCACGGCAGTAAAGACAGCTCCTCAGGGGCGAGCGTGAGATTGACTGCGGCGAACGAGTCCCGGACCTCATGCGGGTTGCGGGCACTGGGAATGGTGAACAGACGGTCATATCTGGTCAGCTCCCACGCGAGCACCACACGCTGGTACGAGACGCCGCGGGCCGCTGCGGCCGTGCGGAACGGATCATACGCATGACTGTCGAATGCGTCTAGGAACCCGCCGAGCGGCGACCAGCACACAAAATCAAGACCGAGATCGGCACAGTGACCCATCGTATGCTCGGGGTCGGGATGCGATGGCGAGAACTGGTTCTGCACCGCAATCAGACGGTCGCCGAGAATCCCACGGGCTGTGTCAATCTGCGCATTGTCCACGCGCGAGATGCCGGCGAACCGAATCACGCCCTCATCCAGCAAGGTTTTCAGCGCGCCGACCGTATCCTCATACGGAACCGCGGGGTCAGGGCCATGCGAATACAACAGATCGAGCGCGTCGACGCCGAGGCGGAGAGCGGACTCCTTCGCGTCACGAATCATCGTCTCCGGGCGCGAGTCGGCCATCCACCCGTACCGGCTGCCGGCCGCCTGCAGGTGCTGTCGCTCGGATGCGGATGCGCTCGCGCCGTCGCCCGGGGATTGCTGAGGATCTTCCGCGTCGCGGTTCGTCACTTCCAGCGTTCGGCGATAACCAGTCTTCGTGGCGACCAGAACCTCATCGCGCGGACCGCTCCAGCTGGCGAGCGCCGCATGAACCAGCATCTCGCCGTACCCGAAATCACGCGGCACGCCTGTACCGTCAGGCCCCGGTTCGCTTGGCAGATAATACGACCATGCGGTGTCGAGATAACGCACTCCGGCGTCAAGCGCGGCATGGATCGTGCCGATGGCCGTCGCCCGGTCCGGGCGTCCCTCGATAGAGAGCGCCATCGTTCCCATGCCGAGGCGCGGCATGCGCGCTTTCCCCGCAAACTCCACAACGTTCGATGTCACCATGCCACCATCATCCCACGCGACACGAACACAGGGCCGACTGGCAATGCGCCAGCCCATGAGTCCCGGCCCCGGTTCCTTTCGACTTGTTCCGGCGAAAGTCCCATCCGAAGACACTCAGATGGGACTTTGGCGGGATGGGTGGACTTCACCTCCCGCGTGAGGCCCCGGCAGTCAACAAAAAGTCGGCCGGCCACCGAATAGGTGACCGACCGGCATCATATGCCGATCCGCTGATTCAGCGCCGGGGCTCGCGCCGACGGCGGGCGGCAAGCGCCGCGCCGACACCGACCGCGAGCAGTGCCGCGAACGCGCCGAACACGCCGCTCACAGAGGCGCCGGTCTTCGACAGGCCGGGCTGCTTGTTGCCGGCATCCGGCTTGTTCGGCTTCACCGTGTCGCCGGGTTTCGTCGGCTCAGTCGGCTTCGTCAGTTCGGTCGGTTCGATCGGCTTGCTCGGTTCGATCGGCTTGCTCGGTTCGATCGGCTCGGACTTCTCCCTGACGGTCACGACACGCTTGACCGTGTACGACGCACCTTCGGAGTCGGTCACCGAATACGTCAGCGTGTATTCACCGGCCTTCTCGGTGTTCACCGAACCTTCGACCAGGATCTTGTCGGTCAGATCGCCGTCCTCCTCATCGGAAGCGGCCGCACCGGCCTTCGGGTCGAACGCCGCGGCCAGCTTGTCCTTGTCAGCCTGCTTGGTGGTGATGTCGTCGCCGTACGTGCCGAAGCCGGTCGGGTCGTCCTTCCAGGTGCCGGGCACAGCCGCGCCCTGGCGCATGAACGGATATCCGTAGGCCGCGTCGGACGCGCTACCGCCGCCGACGTTGTAGCGGGCCATGTTCAGATCAAGGCCGTTGTCGCTGAAGATGGACTGGTAGAACTGCTCGCGCAGTTGCTTGCCGTATTCCACGGCCTCGGCTTTTGACGTCTCGTCGCCGAGGTCTGTGGTGATGAACGATTCCTCGTCCAGGTTGCCGGTCGCGTTTCCAGCGCGCCAGCGCCCTACGTGACTCCACGCGCCTCACGGCAGAATAATTTTCCATCGGCGGCGCAAGCCGGCGTATTCATCCCTCGCCGGCATGAGTCGGTCGAGCCATGGGTCTCATCCCCTCCACGAACCATCTCTTCAACATAAATAGAACATCATTCATGTTCGTTTTTGCGCTGAATTTATCAGATTCTCCCATATCTCAGCACAAGCGAACAATTACGTGAACAATCGGATAAATACTTGAAAATCCAGCATTTTACAATATCCATGCAACAGATGACAGTGCTATGGTAAGGAACCGTTACATCGAGATACAGCACATATCGTGATAGCGAATATGTTATATCGAATGTTCAATATCACATAAGGTGATGCGCGAAAGGAACTCATCATGGCAGAAGACAATCTCATCATCGTGGACACCGACATGTTCTCCAAGGACCCGGCCGCAAAGACCGCCGAAGCGAACATCGTCGCGAAGAAGTACGGCATCAGCGACAAGGACCTCGCCGAGGTCGAAGACTACAAGAAGGAACTAACCGAGCACAATGCCTGGGATCTGCCGTTCATGGGATACGTGAACGAGGACGGCTACGGTTACGCCTACGTGCCCGACCAGGCGATCACCGAGACGGGATGGAACGCCCACAAGGCGTTCCGCGCCATGCCGCACGACGCGCAGACCGCATTTGCCATCCGCATGCTGTTCACCCACCGCGACGCGGACCGCTACGGCGCCGACATGTTCCTGCACTACCACCGCGGCTTCCAGGTCAACTTCGTCGGCAGCGGCGCCAACAAGTACTGACCGACCCATAGGACGTTGTATGAGCGCCCCATAGGACATATAACGATTCCCATACCGCCGCGGCGGTACTCTCCAGAAAAAGAAAGGCGCTTGGCTCGAGCCAGAAAAACCAGCTCAAGTCAAGCGCCTTTCGTATGCGCTGAAACGAAACTACCGCGCGTCTCTAAAAATCGCCCATATCAGGCGCATCGAATCCCATGCCAGGTCCTTCCGGCCCCGGACCGCCCGGACCTCCGAGGAATTCGCGCGCTGACATGCCATTTTCCTTACGGGATGAGTCCACGGCCTCCTGCATCACCCGGCGAACCTCAAAACCATGCACCACGTTCTTCAGTACCACAACACCGTTGCCGGAAGACTGGTCGCGCGTATCAAGTACCAGCGTGCTCAAACCGAACAGGCGCTGCAGGAACGTGCGCTCCACACTAATATCCACGATGCGGAATAGTTTGATGAGATTGAATTTCTCGTTAAGGATGCCGGTTTTGATGCTCATTTCCTGATCAGTGAGCATGTACACGGTGAACGTGAACGGCGTACGACACCAATTACGCTTGCGCTGACGCCACAGAACATTACCGCTTGCAACCTTCATATCATTCCCTTTTCCTTCGATGGAAAGCCGCCCTGTTGCGGCAACACTGCCATTCTACCGGGCGCCGCCGTACGGCCATGCCGCTCATTCCAAATCATGTTTCACACATCGTTTCACACAGTATTTCGGCATAATCTTTTCGCTCGATCAAAAAGAAATGCAACAGCATTCAAGCGACTATTCAAAATCATCGGCTTTTCGCCGTGAAAAGAGCAAAAAACATGCGCGACAACGGCAGCATGATATAGGCTGAATAAGGATATGTCTTGTTCCACGAAGCACCCGTCGTCAACGCGGCACATGCAATCCATGTTTTTAAAGGAAAGGCATGCAATGAGCAACGAACACGGTAGGATCAACCGTCTGCAGGAAGTCGAGGATCTCACCGAGTACATCAACAATGGATGGCTGCATTCCGGCGAATCCGACGGCCCGACGTTCCTATGGAACGACATGATCCGCGAGGCCAGTCAGGAAGATGCCGAAAACCGCAATAATGTGCCCGTAGCACAGCTTTCCGACGCGGACATGGTAATCAGTATGCCCATGCAATGGTATTTCGATTCCATCGCCGCCATGGTGCCCACAGCCGAACGCACCGATACCGGCGTGGAGATTCCAAGAATCGACATGCCAACGTTCCATCTTGATTCGCAGGCGCTTTCCGGCGTGGACGCGGTGGTCGGCAATGCCATCGTAAGCACACGTTGGCTGAATGCTGTCGGCAATCTCGCCAAGGCAGTGGAAATGACCGCGCGATTCGTTGGCAACGTCGCAGATCGAGACAATGAGGGCTTCGACTATTTGAAAGACCTGATTCAGACCGTGCGCGTGTACATGGACGCCGTGGCCTGCAATGCCGATCCCATGACCGGCGAACAGGCGCTGAATATCATCACACAGGTGGCTTGCAATGAGGATTTTCGTCTTAACGCCATGCAGATGGTTGAATTGCTTTCGTGCGGCCTGTCGTTTGCGCAATGGGACGATACGCGCATGTTCGCTTACGATGCGTTGAATAAGGGCATTGCCACGATGAGTGATTTCGCCACGTCTGCTTCGACGTTGGCAAACTCGGCAGATGATTCCGACAGCCGCGACATGCAAACTGATTCGCAGTCTGTTGCGCAAGTGAAAACCGATTTGGGTTTGTTTGAAGACGCTGATTCCTTATCCGCAGAAGATTTGAATAATCTCGCGATGCTTGATCCTGCTTTGCTTTCAGAAAAGGAGATTGCGCAGGCCGCGCAGAATCAGTTCGATCATGCCGTACAGTTTTTGCGACATGACTTGCTGCGGATTAGTGGTGACATTGATGAGGCTGATCGTTTCCTGCGTGACAATCATACTTCCGAACCGCTCGCCGATGCGTATGCGGCACGTCTGATTGCTGCCGAACGTTGGCAGGATCTGCTCAATTTTGTCGATCTGGTGTTGCGGGACAAACCTAATCAGGTCACGATGATGTTCCCCGAAGAAGTGGTGCCCTACGAGTGGGAGACGATTCGCGAGGCCGCTTTGGAAGCGCTGGGACGCAGCGACGAACTGGTTGCCATGTATCAGGAACGCTTGGATGATACGTATGATCCCAATACCGCGCTCAATCATCTGAAACTCCACGCCTGGTTGAATCAGCAGTAGTCCCGATTCCTCCACTCACTGGAACGATCCGCCCGCCCACGGGCCTTCCGGCGTCCGTTTCCCTCCACCGAATGGAGGAAAACACGCGTGTGCGGGAATAAAAAAAAAGGACCTTCCGGGAACCCCGATGGGGCTCGACCAGAAGGTCCGTAAGTTGAATGCGGCGGCGTGCTACTCTCCCACACCCTCTCGAGTGCAGTACCATCGCCGCGACCAGGCCTTAGCTTCCGGGTTCGGAAAGGGACCGGGCGTCTCACCTGGGCCATGACCACCGCAAAACCAATATAACGGCCAACCCCGACGGGCCGGCCGGCAGAACCGGAACCATGCCACACGACCGATTCCGATCGTGGCGGTCCGGGAACCGGACAACGGACGCGAACAAAACGCTTCACCGGTATCGTCATCGTGACCACAAGAAAACAATGCTCCTTGCCATCCAACGAAAGAAACCACCACAGGACGAGACCCGACCCCCAAACAAGGGAATCGGAAAGAGTGTGCCGCGTTCGCCCGTTAGTACCGGTCGGCTCCACCCCTCGCGGGGCTTCCACCTCCGGCCTATCGAACACGTGTTCAACATGCGGGCTACAGGCGCTCCGGGGAGCGTCAAGGAATCCTAATCTTGGAGCAGGCTTCCCGCTTAGATGCTTTCAGCGGTTATCCCTCCCGAACGTAGCCAACCGGCCATGCCGCTGGCGCGACAACCGGCATACCAGAGGTCCGTCCACCCAGGTCCTCTCGTACTATGGGCAGGCCTCCTCAGGATTCCAACGAGC
>ERZ773147.359-NODE-359-length-56276-cov-8.738105_pt1 | contig 56276 bp, 53 predicted proteins | sample MGYA00580851_ERZ773147 | MGnify/ENA primary metagenome ERZ773147 (study PRJEB29015, sample SAMEA2737818) | human gut metagenome | biome: human gut; feature: human-associated habitat; material: faeces | place: China | collected 2012 ... | reverse complement strand
GCAACTTAGGTGAAGGGATTATGGAAGAGGGCATTGCCATTGGAATGGAAAAAGGACGTGAAGAAGGCATAGCTATCGGAGAAACGAGGGGAAGAGAATCCGGTCTGGTGCAGGGACGTGAAGAAGGCATCAGTATTGGAAAGGAAAGGGCACAGTCAGAGCTTATCCGGAACATGCGAAAAAATGGCTTCACAGCAGAGCAGATTGCGGCGGCTACGGACAAGGCGCTGGATGAGGTGAAAGCTATTTTGTCATAAGGAGCGGATAACAGTACAGATAAATGCAAAAAAGCCACAGAAATACAAACATATACAAAAACGGGAGCCCCGGAAGGCTCCTGTTTTTTATGCTTTTCATTTGTATATAATAGCCTATTCCAATTCAAATGCACCGGTGTAGAGCTGGTAGTAGGTGCCCTTCTTTGCAATCAACTGGTCGTGTGTACCGCGCTCTATGACTCTGCCGTGGTCAAGAACCATAATCACATCGGAATTCATGACAGTGGAAAGTCTGTGCGCAATGACAAAAACGGTACGGCCTTCCATCAGCTTATCCATACCGCGCTGGACGATGGCTTCCGTACGGGTATCAATGGAAGAAGTGGCTTCGTCCAAAATCATAACCGGCGGGTCTGCTACGGCAGCACGGGCAATGGCAAGAAGCTGGCGCTGTCCCTGAGAAAGGTTGGCACCGTTGTTGGAAAGTTCGGTATCGTAACCGCCGGGGAGTCTGGTGATAAAATCATCGGCGCCGGCAAGCTTGGCGGCAGTGATGCATTCTTCGTCCGTGGCGTCTAAGTTTCCGTAGCGGATATTGTCCATAACCGTACCGGTAAAGAGGTTGGTATCCTGTAATACAATGCCTAAAGAGCGGCGAAGGTCCGCTTTCTTGATTTTGTTGATGTTGATGCCGTCGTAACGGATTTTACCGTCTGCAATATCATAGAATCGGTTGATTAAGTTGGTAATAGTGGTTTTACCGGCACCGGTAGCGCCCACAAAAGCAACCTTCTGACCGGGTTTGGCGTAAACGGAAACATTGTGAAGCACCGTTTTTCCCTCTACATAACCAAAGTCCACATCATTCATCTGCACATCACCCTGCAGGGCGGTATAGGTAAGAGTGCCGTCACCGTGGGGATGCTTCCATGCCCAGCAGCCGGTGTGCTTATCGGTTTCCGTGATAGTGCCGTCCGGGGCAATATTGGCATTTACCAGAGTAACATAGCCGTCGTCCGTTTCCGGTGTTTCATCCATCAGGGCAAAGATACGCTCGGCACCGGCAAGACCCATGACGATGGAGTTAATCTGCTGGGACAACTGGTTGATGTTGCCGGTAAACTGCTTTGTCATGTTTAAGAACGGAATGATAATGCTGATGCTGAAGCCCAGTCCCGAAATACTGATGTTGGGAACACCGGACAAAAGGAACAGACCGCCTGCTACGGCAATCAGCACGTAAATAATGTTGCCGATGTTCATAATAATGGGACCTAAAATATTGGCGTAGGCGTTTGCCTTGCAGCTATCGTCGCAAAGCGCTGTATTGATTTTTTCAAAATCGGAAATACATTCTTCCTCATGGTTAAAGACCTTGATGACCTTCTGACCATTCATCATTTCCTGGATAAAGCCCTCTGCCTTACCGATGGACTGCTGCTGTTTGATAAAGTATTTGGCAGAACCGCCGCCGACTTTCTTGGAAATAATCATCATGGCAGCCACGCCCACAAGGAGGAGCAGCGTCATCCAGACACTGTAATACAGCATGATGAAAAAGACGCCGATGACAATGGCAATGGAGCGGATTAAAGCGGGCATGGACTGGGAAATGAGCTGACGCAGCGTATCGATATCGTTGGTGTAATAGCTCATGATGTCGCCGTGCTTATTGGTGTCAAAGTATTTAATCGGTAAGTTCTGCATGCCGCCGAACATGGAAATACGTAGCTTGCTTAAGAATCCCTGTGTGATGAATGCCATCAGCTCGGAGTAAACCGTGACGGCAATAATGGAAATCACATACATGGAAATCAGAATGACCATTAACGGCGTAATTTCCTTTACGGCTGCCGTCCAGTTTTTGTCCGGCTGCCATACTTCGATAATAGCGATAATCTTCTGGATGAAGATATCGGGAATGGCGGCGGCAATCGCGGAAAACAGGATACAGAACACAGTTACGGGTACGAGTACCGGGTAGTAACCGATGAGAGTTTTCATAATACGTTTGAAGGTATGAGGATTGACTTTTTTATTCGGTTTATTCATTTTCGTTTCCTCCCTTCGTCTGCTGCTCGTAAACTTCTCTGTAAATATCGCTGCTCTGAAGCAGGTCTTCATGCGTACCTGCGGCGGAAATGCTGCCGTTGTCCATGACGATAATCAAATCGGCATCTTCCACGGAGGCAATACGCTGGGCAATGATAATTTTTGTGGTATCGGGAATGTAATTTTTGAAACCGGCGCGGATTAAGGCATCTGTTTTAGTATCCACGGCACTGGTGGAGTCATCCAAAATCAGGATTTTCGGTTTCTTTAAGAGGGCTCTGGCAATACAGAGACGCTGCTTCTGACCGCCCGATACGTTGGAACCGCCCTGCTCAATGTAGGTGTCGTATTTATCGGGGAAGGTCTGGATAAATTCATCTGCCTGGGAAAGACGGCAGGCCTCCGTGATTTCCTCGTCCGTGGCATTTTCATTGCCCCAGCGCAGGTTATCCTTGATGGTGCCGGAGAACAGCACATTCTTCTGAAGCACCATGGCAACGGCACTACGGAGTGTGGGAATATCGTAGTCCCGTACATCCACACCGCCCACAAGAACGGCACCCTCCGTTACATCATAAAGTCTCGGGATTAACTGTACCAGAGAGGATTTACTGGAACCGGTACCGCCGATAATACCAACGGTCATACCGGAACGGATGGACAGGTCAATATCCGACAGGGCATATTTTTTCGCCTTGGCGGAGTACTTGAAATTCACATTCTGAAATTCGATGGAACCGTCCTTTACTTCCATAACCGGGTGCTCCGGTTCTTTTAAGGAAGGCTCTTCTTCAAGCACTTCGCAGATTCGCTTGGCGGACTCTGCAGACATGGTAACCATGACGTAAATCATGGAAAGCATCATTAAGGACATTAAAATCTGCATACCGTAGGTCAGCATACCGGAAATCTGTCCCACATCCAGAGCGGAACCGCCGCTGGTTATGGCAAGCTTGGAACCAACCAAAAGAACCACCACCATGTTGATATACATGCAGAGATTCATAAGAGGGGTATTCAGAGCCACGATACATTCGGCTTTTGTAAAGTCCTTACGGATGTTGTCCGCCGCCGTATTGAATTTCTGCTTTTCGTATTCTTCCCGGGAGAAGCCCTTTACCACTCGCATGCCGCGGACATTTTCTTCAATAGATTCGTTTAACCGGTCATATTTCTTAAACACACTGCGGAAGGCAGGCATGGCTTTTTTGCCGATGGCAAGAAGACCAAAGGCAAGAATGGGAATTACCACAACAAAGACAAATGCTAATTTGCCGCCCATGACAAATGCCATGACCGTGGAGAAAATAAGAAGCAGCGGGCTTCTTATGGCAATGCGGATTAACATCATAAACGCCATCTGCACATTGGTAACATCCGTCGTCATACGGGTTACCAGGGAAGATGATGAGAATTTGTCGATGTTCTCAAAAGAATAAGTCTGGATGCGGTGGAACAGGTCGCTCCGCAGGTTCTTGGCAAAGCCGGTGGAGGCTTTTGCACAGGTAAAGCCGGCAAGACCGCCGCAGACCAAAGAGATGGCTGCCATTATAATAAGAAGAAGTCCCACTTCCATAACGCTTTCGATGGAAGCGCCTGCCTTAATCCGGTTGACCAGATTGGCGGTGATAAAGGGGATAATCGTCTCGATGACAGCTTCGCCTACAATGAAAATGAGCGTAAGAATGGTAGGTCTTTTGTATTCTCTTACGCATCCGGCAAGTTGTTTTAACATACTTTTTTTCCTCTTTCTATAAATTGTGCTCTAATATTTTACTATAAAGCTTTGCGGAAAAAAAGGCAAGGGAAGAGTTGCTAAGGCGGCTTTTTTATGCTAAACTTTTCACAAGTGAGTAAATTTTTACAACTAAAAATTTATAATAGAAAACGGAAGAAAGGTTCAAATCATGATTAATAAACTGATTGCCAACATCAAAAAAACAAATGCCCCTATTGTAGTGGGCTTAGACCCCATGCTTTCTTACATCCCGGAGCATATTCAGAAAAAAGCGTTTGCCGAATACGGAGAAACACTGGAAGGTGCCGCAGAGGCTATCTGGCAGTATAACAAAGGTATTGTGGATGCCGTAGCGGATTTGATTCCCGCCGTAAAACCGCAGATTGCCATGTATGAGCAGTTCGGACTTCCGGGACTGAACGCTTTTGTGAAAACCGTAAATTACTGCAAGGAAAAAGGTCTTGTGGTTATCGGGGATATCAAAAGAGGCGACATCGGCTCCACTTCCGAAGCATATGCGGCAGGTCATCTCGGCAAAGTAGCCGTAGGAAGCAAGGCATATTATCCGTTCGGCGAGGACTTTGCTACGGTCAATCCCTATCTTGGTTCCGACGGCGTGAAGCCCTTCATTAAGGTATGCAAGGAAGAGAAAAAAGGTATCTTTGTCCTGGTAAAGACTTCCAATCCCAGCAGCGGCGAATTCCAGGACCGCGAGGTGGACGGCAGACCGCTTTATGAAATCGTAGGAGAAAAGACGGCAGAGTGGGGCGCCGAGTGCATGGGCGATTCCTACAGTTATGTAGGCGCCGTGGTAGGTGCCACTTATCCGAAACAGGGCGAAATTTTAAGAAAGATTATGCCGAAGACCTTTATTTTAGTGCCCGGTTACGGCGCACAGGGCGGCAAGGGCAGGGACCTGGTTCACTTCTTCAATGAGGACGGGCTGGGTGCCATCATCAATTCCTCCCGCGGCATCATCGCAGCATACAAGCAGGAAAAATACGCATCCTTCGGGGCGGAAGCTTATGCCGATGCCTCCCGTGCAGCCGTGCTTGACATGAAAGAGGATATCGCGCAGGCATTGGAAAGCAGATAAAAAAATAGGAATCATCAGAAGAGGATGATAAAAAGATAAGTCCATGTACTTGCAGAAATGCAGGTATGTGGGCTTTTTTGTTAGATGAGATGTGATTTTTGTGAGACGGGAATGAATAAGAGGAAATGAAACTTACGACTATTGAATATTTCCCGGATTTATGTTAGCATAGGAAAAGACTTAAGGCATTGATACGGAGGAAAAAAAGATGGAACAGTACAAGCAGGAATTTATTGGCTTTATGATAGACAGCAAGGTGCTGAAATTCGGTGAATTCACCTTAAAGAGCGGCAGAAAAAGCCCCTTTTTCATGAACGCCGGAGCATATGTGACAGGCGAACAGCTTCGTAAGCTGGGACAGTATTACGCAAAGGCAATTCATGACAACTTCGGGGACGATTTCGATGTACTGTTCGGACCGGCATACAAGGGTATTCCCTTAAGTGTGGCAACCACCATCGCCTACAGCGAGCTTTACGGAAAAGAAATCCGTTACTGCTCCAACCGTAAAGAAGTAAAGGACCACGGAGATGTGGGTATTCTTTTAGGAAGCAATTTAAAAGACGGCGACCGCGTGGTAATGATTGAAGACGTTACCACTTCCGGCAAATCCATGGAAGAAACGGTGCCTATCGTCAGAGCACAGGCGAATGTGGAAATCAAGGGACTTATGGTTTCCTTAAACAGAGAAGAAGTAGGACTGGGCGGCAAAATGGGTGCACTGCAGGAAGTCAGCGAAACATACGGTTTCCCGACCCGTGCCATTGTCAGCATGTCCGAAGTGACTGAGTACCTTTACAATAAGCCCTACAAGGGAACGGTTTACATTGATGATACCTTAAAACAGGCGATTGATGCTTACTATGCACAGTACGGCGTAAAAAAAGAAGCGTAAGGATGTAAGAAGGAGGATGACTATGGAAGAAAAAGTGTATAAGACCATGCGGGGAACGGGTGCTGCGAATATTGCGATTGGCATTCTGACCATGATTGTAGGAGTTGCCACCGGCGTTCTTTTGATTATCGGGGGAGCGAAGCTTCTTTCCAGAAAGTCTGATATTTTATTTTAGAGATGAAACGGGCATTTCCACAGGGGGTGCCCTTTTCCTTTTATTATGGAAAGAAAGAGGCGAAAGGGAGATGGCACGTAAACAGCACTATATTTTTACCAATAAAAAACATTCGCCCAAGGCAATCATGTCCACGATTTTGGGAATTATCAGCATGGTTTCCCTTGTAGCGGTCATTTATCTGACCTATTTAAAAAAAGGCGATGCGCCGACAGGATACGGCATGACGGGACTGTTGATATTCCTGTTTTCCGTTGTCGGTATTATTTTGGGAATTATGACGGCACTGGAGAAGGATAAGTATAAATTGTTCCCGTTTCTGGGAATTCTTTTCAATGCCCTTTCCTTTATCGGCATCGGCATTGTGATTTATGTGGGAAATTATTTAGCATAGAAAGGAAAACAACATGGAAGACATGGAAATTTTAACGGAAAGATGGGAGCTTGCCCGCGGCAGAATAGAGGAAATCTGCGAAGAGCTGAAAAACGAAAGAGTAGATTTGGGCAAATTTTCCGCTTATTTTTTAATGGAAGCAGAATGGTTTGCCCATTTGTTTAAGACTGCGGACAGAGTGAACGGCGAAGACTTTGAGAAACTGGATGAAGCCGACCTGACCGCCTTAAATGAGAGGCATTACAGTGAACTGCTGGGAGAAAGATACGACACAAGCTATGCGAATCCCGCTTTCGCAGTGGAACGTCTGGGAGAAGAATACGGCAGACTTTTTTCTGCCCTGCATGTACATTACCGGAGAGGTATCGGTTTTGTATACGACGAAAAGAAAGAATTATTTCTGGCTCTTGCCGAACTTTTCTTAGAGATTTACAGCGCCTTTGTGTGTGAAAAAGAAGAAAACGGCGGAGTTCCCGCTTATGAGGAAATCCGCAAGATTTATTACTGGCACAGAAGCGATTATGCGGATGTACTTTCCCTGGAGCAGGTGGAAAATCAGGTGGTGCCGAAGCAGGATATGGCAAAGAGGCTTCTCATGGAAGCGGACTTAACGGATTTGCGTTACCTGTACCGCTACGGCGAATATATTTCCGACAGCGAGTTAAAAACGGCGGCATTCTTAAACAGCCTTCCCGAAGAAACCATAGCTACCATGGCGGATACCTTCACGGAAGGATACCGGATAGGATTTATTACCACCAATAAAGACATCAGCAAAAAAAAGAGCGTGTGCATTTATTATAATATCGGCTTTGAAAGGGTGGTAAGGAGAGCTGTTTCCAATTTTAAGAAAATCGGACTGGACTCCATTGTTTACAGAGGACGTTACCAGAGCACCGCACCCAACAGACAGTATAGCTACGACCACAAGGATGATGATATGCTGTTCTTTGACAGACAGTATGTGAACCGGAAATTAGAAACCTTAAAGACCGCGTTTGAACAATATAAGAAGGAAGCCGCACTGTTCGGCGGACCGGCGGTGATTGAAGTGTTCGGCGAGGAACCTTTTTCACCGGTACCGAAGAAGGAAGCTATTCAGGGCGACGAGCAGTACCAGCGTCTGAATGTGGAATATATTTCCGCATACCGCCGGATGATGAGCAATTATGTGAAGGAAGAGGAGAGAAGTTTCACCATTATTGCATTCCCCACACCGGATATCGGGGACAATTTTACGCAGATTTTTGATGAAATTATCCGCATCAATACACTGGATTATTCCTTATATCAGAAAATCCAGCAGACCATGATCGATACCCTTGACCGGGCGGAATACGTGGAAGTAAAGGGTATGAACGGCAACCGCACGGATGTGAAGGTAATGCTCTGCGCACTTAACGACCCGGAAAAGGAGTCCAAGTTTGAAAACTGTGTGGCAGACGTCAATATTCCGGTAGGCGAGGTCTTTACCTCTCCGAGACTGAAAGGCACAAACGGTGTGCTGCATGTGAGCCGCGTGTTCTTAAACGGGCTGGAATACCGGGATTTTGAAATTGATTTCAAGGACGGTATGGTGGCAGACTACCACTGCGGCAACTTCCCGGATGCGGAAGAAGGCAGACGTTATATCAAGGACAATGTGCTGATGCATCACGACACCCTTCCTTTGGGCGAATTTGCGGTAGGCACCAATACCACGGCTTATATGGTAGCGGAAAAATACGGCATCGGCGGCAAGCTTCCCATTCTGATTGCAGAGAAAATGGGACCGCATTTTGCAGTGGGCGATACCTGCTATTCCCAGGCGGAAGACGTAAAAGTCTACAATCCCGACGGAAAAGAAATCATTGCCCGGGAAAATGAGGTTTCCGCCCTGCGGAAGACGGATATGCAGAAGGCTTATTTCAACTGTCATACCGACATCACCATTCCGTATCATGAACTGGGACTGTTAGCTGCCGTGAAAAAGGACGGAAGCAGGGTGCCCATTATTGAAAACGGCAGATTTGTTCTGCCGGGCTGTGAAGAGCTGAATAAGCCCTTTAATTAGTAAATTCATATAAAATTAAGAAAAATACATTGCACCGAGGGTAAATATTTAGTAAACTGAACTTAAGAATGTTTTATTTCTTTACCGAGATTTTTTACGGATAAAAAGCCTGAAAGGAGAAAACAAGGTGGCACAGGTAGGTATTGTAATGGGCTCCGATTCGGATATGCCCATCATGGCAAAGGCAGCAGATGTATTGGAGGAACTTGGTATTTCTTATGAAATGACCATTATCTCCGCACACAGAGAACCGGACGTATTTTTCGAGTATGCAAAGAGTGCAGAGGAGAAAGGATTCAAGGTGATTATCGCAGGTGCGGGAATGGCAGCCCATCTTCCGGGCATGTGCGCCGCTATTTTCCCCATGCCGGTTATCGGCATTCCCATGCACACCACATCTTTGGGAGGTAGGGATTCCCTGTATTCCATCGTACAGATGCCGTCCGGTATTCCGGTAGCGACGGTGGCAATCAACGGAGGCGCCAACGCAGGTCTTCTGGCAGCCAAAATCCTTGCGGTTTCCGATGAGGCGCTTCTGGCAAAGCTGAAGGACTACAGTCAAAACTTAAAAGAACAGGTACAGAAAAAAGACGCAAGACTGCAGGAAGTCGGCTACAAAAAATACATGGAAAAGTAAAATTGAGGTGGAGATTATTATGGATTACAAGAACGCAGGTGTGGATATTGAAGCAGGATACGAATCAGTGGAGCTGATGAAGAAGTTTGTTAAAACAACCATGAGACCGGAAGTAATGGGTGGTCTCGGCGGTTTCTCGGGAGCTTTCTCCTTAGACAAGATTAAGGAGATGGAAAAGCCCGTATTGTTATCCGGTACCGACGGTGTGGGTACCAAGATTAAACTGGCATTTTTACTGGACAAGCACGATACCATCGGTATCGACTGCGTGGCAATGTGCGTGAATGACGTGGCATGTGCCGGCGGCGAACCTTTATTCTTCTTAGATTACATTGCTTGCGGCAAGAACTATCCGGAGAAGATTGCCACCATCGTAAAGGGCGTGGCAGACGGTTGCGTACAGTCCGGTGCGGCGCTTATCGGCGGAGAAACCGCAGAGCATCCGGGACTGATGCCCGAGGATGAATACGACCTGGCAGGATTTGCCGTAGGCGTGGTAGATGAAAAGGATTTGATTACCGGAGCAAATATCAAGCCCGGCGATGTGCTTGTGGGCATTGCTTCTTCCGGCGTACACAGCAACGGATTTTCTCTGGTCCGCAAGGTGTTTGAGATGACCAAGGAAAGCCTGAATACTTACTACGAAGAATTAGGCACCACTCTGGGCGAGGCGCTGCTTGCTCCGACCCGTATTTATGTAAAAGCATTAAAAGAAATCAAGAATGCAGGCGTTACTGTAAAGGGCTGCAGCCATATCACCGGCGGCGGATTTTATGAAAATATTCCGAGAATGCTTCCCGAAGGCATCAATGCGGTGGTAAAGAAGGACAGCTACGAAGTGCCTGCCATCTTTAAGCTGATGCAGAAGACCGGCAATATCGAAGAAAAGATGATGTACAACACCTACAACATGGGACTCGGCATGGTGCTGGCAGTAGACCCCGCCGATGTGGAAAAGACCGTGGCTGCGATTGAAAAAGCCGGAGATACCGCTTATGTGGTAGGTTCCTGTGAAGCCGGAGAAAAGGGAGTAACCTTATGCTAAGGACAGTTGTTTGCGTATCCGGCGGCGGTACGAATTTGCAGGCAATATTGGATGCCGTGGATGCGGGAAAGATTACCAATACCGAAATCGTTGCCGTTATCAGCAACAATCCGGGCGCGAAAGCCTTGGACAGAGCGGCAGCCCATCACATTCCGGGTGTGGTTATGAGCCCGAAGGACTATGAGTCAAGAGCGCTTTTTAACGAAGCATTTACCTCTAAAATGGAAGAGCTTCAGCCGGATTTAATTGTTCTGGCGGGCTTCCTTGTAAAAATCCCGGAGAGCATGGTGGCAAAATTTTCCGGCAGGATTATCAACATCCATCCGTCCCTTATTCCCGCCTTCTGCGGTATGGGATACTATGGACTGCATGTGCATGAAGAAGCCTTAAAGAGGGGCGTAAAGGTAACGGGAGCAACCGTCCATTTTGTAAACGAAGGCATGGACGAGGGACCGATTATTGCCCAGAAGCCCGTGTTTACCGAAGAGGGAGATACCCCCGAGATTTTGCAGAGACGTGTGATGGAACAGGCAGAATGGCTGCTTCTTCCCCAGGCGATTGATGATATTGCCAATGACAGACTGTATGTAAAAGACGGACATGTATACACAAAAGGAGGCAATGCATGAAAGTACTGATTATAGGCGGTGGCGGCAGAGAGCATGCCATTGCGGTTAGCATGAAGAAAAGCAGAAGAGTGGACAAGCTCTACTGTGTACCAGGCAATGCGGGTATTGCGGAAATTGCAGAATGTGAACCTTCCATAGGTGTTATGGAATTTGATAAAATCGTGGCATATGCCAAAGAAAAACAGGTGGATTTAGTATTTGTGGCACCGGACGATCCTCTGGTAGGAGGTCTGGTGGATGTTCTTAAGGAAGCGGGCTTCCGTGTGTTCGGACCGGATAAAAAAGCGGCTATCTTAGAGGGCAGCAAGGCTTTCTCCAAGGACCTTATGAAAAAATACAACATTCCTACCGCAGCCTATGAAACCTTTGATGATCCGGAGAAAGCGCTTGCTTATCTGGAAACGGCGGAAATGCCCATCGTCTTAAAGGCGGACGGACTGGCATTGGGAAAAGGCGTTCTTATCTGCAACACTTTGGAAGAAGCCAGAGCGGGTGTGAAGGAAATCATGCTGGACAAGCATTTCGGCAGCGCCGGCAACCGTATGGTAATCGAAGAATTCATGACCGGCAGAGAGGTTTCTGTGCTTTCCTTTGTGGACGGCAAGACCATCAAGCCCATGACCTCCGCACAGGATCACAAGCGTGCCAAGGACGGAGACGAGGGACTGAACACCGGCGGTATGGGCAACTTTTCCCCCAGCCCCTTCTATACCGAAGAAGTGGATGAGTTCTGCAAGAAATATATCTATCAGGCTACGGTGGATGCCATGGCAAAGGAAGGCAGAGAGTTCAAGGGCGTTATTTTCTTCGGACTGATGCTGACCCCGAAGGGACCCCGTGTCTTAGAGTACAATGCCCGTTTCGGCGACCCGGAGGCGCAGGTGGTGCTCTGCCGTATGGAAAACGATATCATGGATGTGGTGGATGCCTGTATCGACGGCACACTGGATAAAGTGGACCTTAAGTTTGAGGACAATGCAGCAGTCTGCGTGGTACTGGCTTCCGACGGTTATCCGGTTTCCTATGAAAAGGGATTTCCCATCACCGGACTGGAAAATTTCAAGGGAAAAGATGACTATTACTGTTTCCACGCAGGCACCAAATTTGATGCCGAGGGCAGAGTCGTAACAAACGGCGGACGCGTTTTAGGCATCACCGCCAAGGGAAAGGATTTGAAAGAAGCCCGCAAAAAGGCCTATGAGGCTACGGAGTGGGTAAGCTTTGAAAATAAATACATGCGTCATGACATTGGAAAGGCAATAGACGAAGCCTGACGGAAGAAGGTCCGGGGAGGCGTAAGCCTGAAGGAACCGCAGTTTCCGGCAGAAAATGCCAGACGCAGAAACGGAGGAAAAAATGAGATACTTGAGTGGGAAAAACAAGATGGCAGAAAGAATAGGAAAATGGATTGTTACCGCATGTTTTTGCCTTGTAACGGTTCTTTGTCTGGCACCGCATCTTACGGTTTCTGCCGCAACGGGAAAGGTCAGCGCTTCATCCGCCAACATCCGTTCCAGTGCGGATTCGGGAAGCTCTGTCGTAGCAAGTGTGTTAAACGGCAACAAGCTGAATATTCTGGAAGAAACAACCGGCACGGACGGTAAGGTATGGTATAAGGTAGAAGTAGATGCCAACAGAACCGGTTACATCCGTTCTGATTTAGTGACAAAGGACGGCGGTTCCACAACCACAACGACTACCACTACAACGACTACAACCACAACAGGCTCCGGCACACCGACCGTGAATGCCACGGTTACCGTAAATACGGAAGGTGTGACAGAGGTACAGCCGGTCAGCGCAACCGTAAACAAGGACGGCGTCCGTGTAAGAGGCGATTCCAATACCACAAGCGGCATTGTTACCACAGCCACCAAAAATCTGGTGGTAACCGTTTCCGGTTACAAGGCAAACGGCAGTGAAACCTGGTATCTTTCCACCTTCATGATTGACAGCAAGGAAGTACAGGGCTATATCCGTTCCGATTTCGTAACCCTTTCCGGAGAACTGGTGGCTCCCGAAACACAGCCTGAGACACCGGTGGACAACGGAGACGATGCAGCGGCGGAAGAGCCGGAAGAAGCGCCTGCTTATGAAACGGAACAGGAAGGGGATACCTGGTATCTGATTGACAATGTTGCCGGTAAAAAATACCCCATCAACAAGCTGATTACGGAAGCAGAGCAGAATGCAGAAAAATTAGCAGCTTCCCAGAAAAAGGTTTCCAAGCAGAAGACCATTATTATTGTGCTGGTCATCATACTGGCGCTTATTCTCATGGGTGTATCCTTCCTGATTTTCAAGGTTAGGGACATGATGGACGACGGCTTTGATATGGAAAGCGAAAGAAGACAGCCCCAGAGAAGTCCGGAAAGAAGACCTGCCGGACAAAGACCTTCCCAGAACGGAAGACCTGCCGGGGAAGCACATAGAGCAGCAGACGGAAGAACCGGTGCAAGACCTTCGGGAGAGGCACACAGGGCATCCGCCGGAGCAGTGCAGGGACACAGACCTGCCGGAAATAGACCTGCCGGAACGGGAGTAGCACCCCAGGGCGCAAGACCCGCCGGAAATAGACCTGCCGGAACGGGAGTAGCACCCCAGGGACATAGACCTGCCGGAACAGGAGTAGCACCCCAGGGACATAGACCTGCCGGAACGGGAGTAGCACCCCAGGGACATAGACCTGCCGGAACGGGAGTAGCCACCCAGAGCCAGAGAACCGGTGCGGAAGAAAGACCCGCCGCAGAAAGAAGCAGCCAGTCAGATGTAAGACCGGTTATGCAGGGCTCTGCGGGATTCAGAGGAAAGTCCAAGAACTTTATTGAGGATGATGATGATTTTTCCTTTGAATTTCTGAACAAATAAAAAGGAACACGAAAAGAAAGCAGAGGTTGTAGAAACGTATGCTATATCAAAATACAGGTGTGGAAAGCTTTTTACAGGAAGTTTTTAAGCCTGTTCAAACCATTGATGAATTTATACCACAACTGCATAAAGCCATATCCTGTGTACAGAAGGATGTGCCTGTTGCCAGAATAGAAGGAGTCTTAAATTGTGTGGACATCTCTCTTTCGGAAAGGACAAAAGAAGCAACCATAGTCCTTTTTGACGAAGGCAGGGCGGCAGGTGCACCGGAGGTCTATGAATATCCGAATGCGGGCGGCAGCACCACCAGAATCTGCATCTACGGAGAAAAAGGACAAGGATGGACGCCGGAACAGAAAGAAATTCTTAAACTTATGAGTCAGGTTATTTATAATATCCTGTCGAGACTGACCCTTCAGGAACTGATTAAGCATGTCAAGGGAACGGACCTTGTGGTGGGACTTCCCAACCTGACGGCGTTTATGGATTTTGCAAGAGAGCTGATAGTAAAAGGCAGAATTGACGAATACGAGTCCCTTTACTTAAATATACGTAATTTTAAGTATGTGAACCGGAAATTGTCCTACCGCAGCGGTAACGAAATCATGAAGCAGTATGCGGTGCATTTAAAGGAGCATCTGGACAATGAGGAAATGGTAGCAAGACCCGGCGGCGACAATTTTATTGTTCTTTTGAAGAAGGAACATACTTCAGACTTCTTAAAATTTCTGGAAAATGTGGAGGTTTCCCAGAAAGAAGGAGGCAGGGAGTATAAATTTGAGCTGAAGGCAACCATCGGTGTGACCCACCTAAAAGGTGTGAAGGATGCCGGAGAAGTCATGATGCGTTCCAGTGTGGCATATCAGGTGGCAAGGGATAAGGAAGGCAGTGCCGTTGCCTATTATGATGAGCAGAAATACAGCAATATCATGAAGCAGAAGGACATCAGCGCCAACTTTGACGATGCCTTGAAGAACGGGGATTTTGTAGTATATTATCAGCCCAAGGTGCGGACAAGGGACAGTAAAATCGGCGGTGCCGAGGCTCTTATCCGCTGGTATTTCAAGGGAAACATTGTTTCCCCCGGTGAATTTATTCCCATACTGGAAAAGGACGGAAGCATCTGCCGGCTGGACTTTTATGTACTGGATAAGGTGTGTGCATTTCTGAAAAAGCTGCGGGAGGAAGGACAGGACTATCTGAAGATATCCGTAAATTTCTCACGCTGCCATATGGAAAACAAGCATCTTGCAGAGGATATTGTGGCGGTAATCGACAAGCACGGCGTGCCGCACAAGTACATAGAAGTGGAGCTTACCGAGAGCGAGGACTTTAAGGACTACGAAGAAATTTCCAGACTGGTGAACAAACTGAAGGTGAACGATATTGCCACATCCATAGATGATTTCGGAACCGGCTATTCATCCCTGAACATGCTTCGTCTGGCGGAGATAGACCTTTTGAAGATAGACCGTTCCTTCGTACAGATGGATGAAGAATTTGAACGAAAATTCCGCGATATCGTTATGCTGAAAAACATTGTCCGCATGGCAAAGGAGCTGGGTATCCAGATTGTGGCGGAAGGTGTGGAAACAAAGGAGCAGTACGAATATTTAAGCACCACCGGCTGCGACATGATGCAGGGCTATTACTTTGACAAGCCCCTGCCGGAGGATGAGTTTATTAAGAGACTGAAAATCGGTAAATACGAAGAAAGATAAAACTCAAAACAGGGAACTGGAAGGTCAGCTCCCTGTTTTACTTTTTTATTATTAAATATTTATAAAGAAACCAAAAAACATTGACGGGAAACTTCATTGTGTTATACTGTCTGTATAACAGATGAAAAGGAGGCGAAACTTAAGTATGATGATTGAAATTGATTTTAACAGCGACGAAGCCATTTATCTGCAGCTTCGCAATCAGATTATCTTGGGGATTGCCACATCGCGTTTCCGTGAGGGCGAACAGCTGCCTTCCGTACGTCAGTTAGCAGAAGATATCGGCATCAATATGCACACAGTGAACAAAGCCTATACTGTTCTGAAGCAGGAGGGCTATGTAAAGGTGGACAGACGAAAAGGAGCGGTCATTGCGGTGGATGAAGACCGTATGAACACCATTTCCAAGCTGAGGGAAGAACTGCAGGTGATTCTTGCAAAGAGCATCTGCAAGAATATTTCCCAGGAAGAGGTGCATGCTCTGATAGATGAAATATATGAAGATTATGGAGGACACTAATCATGCAGCTACAATTTACCGACAGTGCGAAGGCTGCGCTTTCACATGCAGAAAAAACGGCAAGAAAACTGCAGCAGGGCTATGTGGGTACCGAGCATATCCTGATAGGTCTTCTGAAAGAGGGCAACGGCGTGGCAGCCAAGGTGCTTTTTCAGAACGGCGTAGATGAAAAACAGGTTATGGACATCGTAAAGGATTTGATTACCTTTGACGGTGCCGTAGCTTTGAAGGATAAGGAGAATTATTCCCCGAGGGCACAGAAGGTTCTGGCAGAGGCACACAGACTGGCAGAGCGTTTTCATGAAAAGCTGATCGGCACCGAGCATATCCTGATGGCTCTTATCAAAGAAGGAGAAAATGTGGCGGTCAGACTGCTCAATACCCTGGGCGTATCGACACAGAAGGTATACATCGATGTGCTGATTTCCATCGGAGAGGACAGCAGTCTTTATAAAGAAGATTTGGCGAAAAACCGTCCCGGCAACAAGGGTGGCAGCATGCTTTCCCAGTTCAGCCGCGATTTGACGGCAATGGCGGAGGAAGGCAGTCTGGATCCCGTTATCGGCAGAGAGGACGAAATCCAGAGAGTGATCCAGATTTTAAGCAGGCGTACCAAAAACAATCCCTGCTTAATCGGAGAACCGGGTGTCGGCAAAACGGCAATCGTGGAAGGGCTGGCACTTCGGATTGTATCCGGGGACGTACCGTTTACCGTAAAGGATAAGCGTGTCCTGACACTGGATTTGTCCGCCATGGTAGCGGGCAGCAAGTACCGCGGAGAATTTGAAGAGAGAATTAAAAAGGTTGTCAAAGAAGTAATCGACGCCGGCAATATTATTCTGTTTCTGGATGAACTGCATACCATCATCGGTGCGGGTGGGGCAGAGGGAGCCATTGATGCATCCAACATTTTAAAGCCTTCCCTTGCCAGAGGCGAAATACAGTTAATCGGAGCCACCACCATCAATGAATATCGAAAATATGTGGAAAAGGATGCGGCGTTGGAACGCCGTTTCCAGCCGGTCAATGTGGAAGAACCGGATGTAGAGGCTTCCATCCGCATACTGAACGGCATCCGTTCCAAATACGAAGAGCATCATCATGTGGAGATTTTACCGGAAGCGGTGGAGGCAGCCGTTAAACTGTCCGACCGTTACATCAATGACCGGAATCTGCCGGACAAGGCGATTGACCTGATAGACGAAGCCGCTGCGGCAGTCCGTCTTTCTTCCGTACAGACACCTGCCAGACAGCAGGAAATGCTTGCGGAAATTGCGGAAATGGACAAGGAAATCGAAAACTACGTGAAAGCGGACGACTACGAAAGAGTCAGTGAGCTGAAGCGGGTGCAGGATGCTCTGATTAAAAAGTATGAGCGTCTGCGTAAGAATAACGAACAGGCAGAGGCAAAACGCAGATACGTTGTGGACGAAGAGGATATTGCAAGAGTGGTATCCGTCTGGACGAAGGTTCCTCTGGAAAAGATTGCGGAGAAGGAAAGCGAACGGCTCTTAAAGTTAGAGGATGAGCTGCACAAGAGAGTCATCGGTCAGGAAGAGGCCGTAACGGCGGTGGCAAAGGCAATGCGCCGCGGACGTACCGGCTTAAAGGATCCCAACAGACCCATCGGTTCGTTCCTGTTCTTAGGACCCACCGGTGTCGGCAAGACCGAGCTCTGCAAGGCTCTGGCAGAAGCGATGTTCGGTTCCGAAAATGCACTTATCCGCGTCGATATGTCCGAATATATGGAAGGCCATTCAGTTTCCAAGATGATTGGTTCCCCGCCCGGATATGTTGGCTTTGAAGAAGGCGGTCAGCTTTCCGAGAAGGTCAGAAGAAACCCGTACTCCGTGGTGCTTTTTGATGAGATTGAAAAAGCGCATCCGGATGTATTCAACATTCTTCTGCAGGTACTGGATGACGGCCATATCACGGACTCCAAGGGCAGAAAGGTCAGCTTCAAGAATACCGTGCTGATTATGACTTCCAATGCGGGTGCACAACGAATTGTGGACCCCAAAAATCTGGGCTTTACCGTGGATAAGAGCGAAAAGAAAGACTACGACAAGATGAAGAGCGGCGTTATGGAGGAAGTAAAGAAGATATTCAAGCCGGAATTCATCAACCGTATCGATGAAATCATTGTGTTCCACCAGCTAAGCAAGGACAATATGAAATCCATCGTATCCCTGCTGGCATCCAATTTATCGAAACGCTGTGAGGAACAGCTGCAGATTAAGCTGAAATTTTCACCGGCGCTGAAGGAATATCTGGTGGAAAAGCATTCCGACAAAAAGATGGGTGCAAGACCCTTAAAGCGTGCCATCCAGTCTCTGGTAGAGGACGCCCTGGCAGAAGAAATCTTACGGGGCAATGTCAAACCGGGCGATATGGTTACGGCGGGCATCAAGGATGAAAAAGTCACTTTTCATGTGAAAAACCAGTAGAAACGAAACGCAGAATATATTATACTATACATGTAAACTTTAGGTAAAATCCAACGCAGGAGGAAATACAAATGGCAATCGTGGAAGAGTTACTTCGCACAGAGGAAAACGGAGCAATCGGCTTCGGCAATCACACACTGGATAAGAAGGCAAAGAAAGAAGACAGCATTTCCGGCAACACATATAAGGTAAAGACATTCGCAGAAATGACAAAGTTAGAGAAAAACGAAATGTTCTTATATGAATCCGTTCCCGGAACCAGTGTAAATCATTTCGTAGAAACAGAAAACGGTGTGGAGTTCACCGTAGAAGGTGCGGAAGATTCCCAGATTACGTTGGGCATGAAAGAAGACACAGAATACGAAGTTTATGTCGGTGGAGAAAGCATCGGCAAAATGAGCACCGGACTTGGCGGCAAGCTGATTTTGAGCGTAGAGCTTGCAGGCGCAGGCGAGGTTGCTGTAAAGGTAACAGAGGCGTAATGACAAAAAGTAAAAAGAGTACAGTTTTTTTCTGCCAGAACTGCGGCTTTGAGTCTGCAAAGTGGATGGGACAGTGTCCGGGATGCCGGGAGTGGAACACCTTTGTGGAGGAGCAGGTCAGTACGGCAGCACTAAAGAAAAATGGTACACAGGGCAGCACAGCCAGGCAGAAGCCGGCTGTGCTGTCTGAGATTACCATGGAAAAAGAAGACAGAATCAGCACCGGCATGCAGGAGCTTGACCGGGTACTGGGGGGCGGTGTAGTAGCCGGTTCCCTTACTTTGGTAGGCGGTGATCCCGGTATCGGAAAATCCACCCTGCTTTTGCAGGTATGCCGGAATTTTTCGGATGCCGGTGCAAAGGTGCTCTATATTTCCGGAGAGGAGTCCTTAAAGCAGATTAAGATGCGTGCCGAGAGAATTGGCAGCTTCAACGACAATCTGCTTCTTTTGTGTGAGACCAATCTTTCTCTGATTGAGGACACCATCCGCAGCCGGAAACCGCAGATTGTGATTATTGACTCCATACAGACCATGTACAGTGAAGACGTTTCCGCAGCCCCCGGCAGTGTTTCCCAGGTACGGGAGTCCACAGCACTCTTTCTGCAGCTTGCCAAAGGGCTGGGTGTTTCCATTTTTATTGTGGGACACGTAACCAAGGAAGGAACCGTGGCAGGCCCCCGCGTATTGGAGCATATGGTGGATACCGTGCTTTATTTTGAAGGTGACAGGTATGCTTCCTACCGTATTTTACGCAGTGTGAAAAACCGTTTCGGCTCCACCAATGAAATCGGTGTGTTTGAGATGCGGGAAGAGGGACTTACGGAGGTCAGAAATCCCTCCGAATATATGTTAAGCGGCAGACCCAAGGACGCCTGCGGCTGCGTGGTTGCCTGCACGGTGGAGGGCACCAGGCCGCTTATGGTGGAAATGCAGGCGCTTGTATGCCACAGCAATTTCGGTATTCCCAGAAGACAGGCAACGGGTGTGGATTTTAACAGGGTAAACCTCCTGATGGCAGTTCTGGAAAAACGGCTGGGATTGCAGATGAGCGGCTGTGATGCCTATGTAAACCTGGCAGGCGGTATCCGCATCCAGGAGCCGGCAGTGGACCTAGGCATGGTGATGGCGATTGTTTCCAGTTTCAAGAACCGGCCGGTGGATGAAAGCACCGTGGTATTCGGTGAAGTAGGCTTAAGCGGCGAAGTCCGTGCCGTCAGTCTGGCGGAGCAGCGGCTGCAGGAGGCCGTGAAATTAGGCTTTACCATCTGTGTGATGCCAAGAGCCAATGCTGCCATGCTGAAAAATACGAAAAGCATTAAGGTCATCGGGGTTTCCAATGTGCAGGAAGCGATAGAACTGATTTAGAATTCTGCCTGTAAAGAGAATATGCATGAGGTATTTCGGCGGGAAAGCAATAAATTGTTGTAAAAATTTGAAAATTACGAAAATTTGAAATTTATGCTTGCTTTCCTCCCGGCACCTATGCTATAATACAATTCGTTGAACAGCATAGGGGAATAGTACAGCGGTAGTGCGGCGGTCTCCAAAACCGTAAACGGGGGTTCGATCCCCTCTTCCCCTGCTTCAAAGGACGTTGATGCAACGTCCTTTTCTATTATTAAAATCTTTATATATCTATATATCCGAAATCTATCTGAAACACTTTTGTATATCCTTTATTTTCCACATATCGTTATTATTTATAAAACTCTTTAGAAAATCCCGATTATATGGTTCCCCATATTGAACTTATATTTTATTGCAACTTGTAAACAGGCTGTAAAACCGCTATACTGTTATACATATAGGATATAGGAGTATGTATTTGGAAAGGCGGTGGAAAGGATGGAAGAAATGACAGAAAAAGAAAGAAAAGATGCCCAAATGGCCACTTTGTACGAACTAAGACTGCTTTTCACACAGGGAGACAAGGAACAGTATACGAAAGAAGAAATTGTAGAATTGCTTGATAAAATAGCAACTGCGAAAGAGCAGGAATAGGGGCGGCAAGCAGGAAAGGCACAGAAAATGGAAAATCGGATAACCGGCAAGAAGCTGGACGAGCTTCGAGCTTTCTTTACGCAGGACCGTTTTGCAACGGAAAACGGCGCCTACATTGAAGAAGCAGGCGAAAATTATGCAAAATGCAGCATGGAGCTGACGGACCGTCACAAAAACGCCAGAGGTGCGGTGATGGGCGGCGTTCATTTTGTGCTGGCGGATTTTACCTTTGCGGTTGCGACAAACTGCATGGGACAGTCCGTAGTATCGTTAAGCTCCAATATCACCTATACCGGCAAGGTCAGAGGCGATAAGCTTATCGGTACGGCACACTGCATCAAAGAAGGCAGAAGTACCAATTTTTACGAAATCACCATTGAGGATGAATATGGAAATCAGGCGGCGGTAGTTACCATTACCGGATTTCATGTAGGAGACAGAAAATAATGAATTTTGAAAAAGAAACAGAAAAATTACTGCATTTTATTGATGAAAGTCCCACTGCCTTCCAGGCGGTGAAAAATCTGGGAGATATGGCGGAAAAAGCCGGTTTTGCGGAACTGAAAGAAACGGAAGAGTGGAGTCTTGAACCTGGAAAGAGCTATTATGTGAAGCGCAACGACTCTTCCATCGCAGCCTTTTCCGTCCCGGATAGGGAACCTGAAAAAATTAAAGGATTTCACATGGTAGCGGCTCACAGCGATTCTCCATCCTTTAAGGTAAAGGAAAAAGCGGAGATGACTGCCGAAAACTTATATGTGCGGCTGAATGTGGAAAAATACGGCGGCATGATTTTAAGTACCTGGCTGGACCGACCGCTGTCCGTTGCCGGACGTGTTTCCCTGGAAAAGGATGGGGAAGTGATTACAAAGCTTGTCAATGTGGACAGGGATTTGCTGGTTATTCCCAATGTGGCAATTCACATGAACCGTGATATGAATAAAGGCGTGGAATACAATCCGCAGATTGACATGCTGCCCTTATACGGAGAAAAAGAAAACGGCAAGGGATTTCTTGCTACTGTTGCGGAGGCAGCGGGAGTAGAAGAAAAAGATATTTTGTCCTATGATTTGTTTTTGTATACCAGACAAAAAGGTACGGTAATCGGCGGGGAAGGGGAGTACATTCTTTCTCCCAGACTGGACGATTTGCAGTGCGCCTATTCAGCTATGCGGGCAGTCACAAAAGAAACCCCGAAGGACTATATCAACTTATGTCTTGTATTTGATAATGAAGAAGTGGGAAGCGGAACCCGTCAGGGTGCAGACTCCACCTTTTTATCGGATGTTATGGAACGTATCCGGGAGTCCTTCGGTAAAAGTGAAGGCTGGCTGCAGGCAAAGATTGCCGGAAGCTTTCTGCTCTCCGCTGACAATGCCCATGCGGTGCATCCCGGTCACCCGGAGAAGGCGGATCCGACCAACCGGCCGGTGTTAAACGGCGGCGTGGTGCTGAAATTCCATGGCAGCCAGAAATATACCACCGATGCGGTTTCCGCAGCTTATGTCAAGCTGCTCGGCAAACAGGCGGATGTGCCGGTGCAGACATATACCAACCGTTCCGATATCTTAGGAGGATCCACACTGGGAAATATTTCTACGGCGCATGTGTCCGTTCCTTCCGCAGACATCGGACTGCCGCAGCTTGCCATGCATTCCGCGGTGGAAACGGCAGGCATGAAGGATACGGCGTACGCGGTTGCCCTGATGCGTGAGTTCTATAAAAAATAATGCCTACATCAGCGGCAGCTTTGTGAAAAATAACTTTGAGGCAAGTCCGCGTGAATAAAAGGCAGTTTCCGGTGCATATATTCTTAGAAAGCTTTTGGATATTTGCCATGAACCAGAAGATAGAAAATGTATTAGCGTTAGCCTTGCAGACGCCGGAACCGGTGCGTGAAAAGTCCTTGAACTTAAATGTCGGTTTCACGGAAGAAACAAGAACCTGGGAACTGATAGTCAAGTACAACGGTGCCCTTAAAGAAGCAGTTTCGGGACTGCCGGTGACGGCAGAAGAGCTGATAGCAGGTTATGGTCTCCTGACCGTGCCGGAGGATTTGGTGGATACGGTAAGCAGACTGCCGCAAATAGAATATGTGGAAAAGCCTAAACGGCTGTTTTTTTCGATGGCAGATGGAAAAGAAGTTTCCTGCGTTCTGCCGGTTACGAAAAGACAGCCGTTTTTAAATGGAAAAGGCATTCTCCTTGCGGTTATTGATTCCGGCATCGATTATACAAACCGAAACTTCCGGAATGCGGACGGTAGCACCAGAATTTTATCACTCTGGGACCAGACGGTTTCCCCGGATGCGGAAAAAGGATTTTTCCCGCCGGAAGGATTTGTGACCGGCACAGAATTTAGCCGGGAGCAGATAAATGCGGCGCTGCGGGAAGCAGACCCGCTCAGACAGTACGAGCTGGTGCCAAGCAGGGACAGCAGCGGACACGGCACAGCGGTAGCCGGAATCGCGGCGGGGGCTGCCGCAAATGTAACGGGCGGAACAGCGAACAACAACTACGAGGGCGTTGCACCGGAAAGTGAGTTGCTTATTGTGAAGCTGGGGACACCGCGGGAAAATTCCTTCCCGCGCACTACAGAGATGATGCGGGCGGTTACTTATGTGGTGAGAAAAGCGCAAAGCATAAACCGTCCGGTTGCCATTAACCTGAGTTTTGGCAATACCTATGGAGCACATGACGGCAGTTCTCTTTTAGAACGTTTTTTGGACAATGCAGCGGAAATCGGCAGAACGGTTATCTGTGTGGGAAGCGGAAACGAGGGAGCTTCGGCAGGACACCGGGAAGGAAGAGTAAATGTAGGAGAAACGGCGGCAACGGAGCTTTCCGTGGGAGCCTATGAAACGGCTTTCAGTGTGCAGCTCTGGAAAACCTATACGGATGTGTTTCGCATTACACTGCGTTCGCCGGGCGGACAGGAATTTTCTTTTTCAACGGAAAAAGGTGGTGAAATAACCTGGGAAGCAGAACGGACGAGAATACTTATTTATGTAGGGGAGCCGTCCCCCTACGCGGTGGAACAGGAAATTTATTTTGATTTCATTCCCGAAAATTTGTACATTTCTCCGGGAATATGGTCGTTTCTCATTGGAACGCAGGAAAAAGAAAGCAGCTTTTATTTCTACCTTCCGTCCCAGGCGGCGCGCAATCAGAATACCCGCTTTTTTGAACCTAATCCCAATCTGACGCTGACCATTCCCTCCACGGCGTCGAAGGTGATTACCGTGGGCGCCTATGACAGTACCTACGACGCCTATGCCGATTTTTCCGGCAGGGGTTACCGGTATGCGGAGCGGGATATCGGTCTTTTGGCAGCAGGGGCGGCAAAACCGGATCTTGCGGCGCCGGGCGTAAACATTACGGCACCGGACATCTATGGCGGTTACCGGTCCTTCACGGGGACTTCTTTTGCAACACCCTTTGTGACGGGCGCGGCGGCCTTGCTCATGGAATGGGGCATTGTGCAGGGAAATGATGCGTTCTTGTACGGAGAAAAGGTAAAGGCCTATTTAAGACGGGGCGCACGAAAAATAAGAGGGGAAGAATTCTACCCCAACGACAGGGTCGGGTACGGGGCGTTGTGTGTAGCGGACAGTATACCCCGATAGTTCCCGGCACCCGGTGGAAGAACAGGATGAAAAATTTACGCCAGCGGCAGTACCACCTGCGTGATAAATTTTTCAGGGTCCGTGTGGTGGGGCGGTCCCTCCAGATAAATGTGCTGGCAGGTGCCCTTGAGGGAAATTCCCTTTTCCCGGGCATAGGAAATGATGTGGTCGCGGACGCAGGGGATGGACTCATAGCTGCCGTGGTAAAAGATGCAGAGAGCCTTTTCTTCCGGCAGGTTTTTCACGTCTTCGCCCTGACTGTCGGAGGGAACGGCAACACAGTAGGAAATGAGGTTCGGGTCGTCCAGAGAATAGGAAATAAAAAACATTCGCTTGGTGGTGTCGGAACCGTACTGCCGCAGGGCAGCGGGAATGATACTGCGGAGGTCTTCCTTCCTGTCTTCCACGGTATCGGCACGCAGGGTTTTGCAGAAAACAGTCTGCGCCGGAATGGTCACGGTCTGGATTTCAAAGTCATTTTCACTTTTTACACGTTCTTTTAGTTTTTCAATATTTAAATTCAACTCATCACGCAGCTTTTCCAACCGGGCAATCAGCGGCATCAGATCGGTGGTTCCGTGATAGTAGGCGTAAATATCATCCAGAGAAAGACCGAAATTCTGCATGACACGGATGGCGCGGATACCGGACAAAACATCAGTGGAATAATAACGGTTGCCGGTGGCACTGTCACGGTGGTCCGCCTGGATGAGCCCTTTATCTTCATAGTTTAAGATAATTCTTCGTGTCAGACCGAGAGATTTGGCAACTTCGCCGATAGACATGTATTTCCTGGAAGAGTCACTCATAAAAATTTCCCCTTTCTACTCATTAAAAATTTTATAAAAAATGTTAAAAAGCACTTGCATCGTACATTGATGTACGGGGTATACTTATTGTAGTCACGAAGGGCAGACATGTCAAGTACGACAGCTTTTTCGTCTGTACACGTGCCATAACTTTGTCGTGTAAGAGGGGTTCGGATAGATAAGAAAGGGCGTATGAAAAAATTCATACGTCTTTTCTTTTTTTACGTGTGGATTTCATTAGCACTTTTTTATTTGCCGTTTTTACGACAGTTATCGAGGGATGTTTCCTTTCTTCCTTTCCTGCCCTTTCCTTTTCTCTCTCTTCTTCCCCCTTAGAAAGAAAAGCGAAAAGAAAGAACCAAAGAAAAGATAAAAGAAAGATATACCCCTATTATTTTACTCTTATCCTATCCCATCCTATCCATCATTCCTTCTATTCCCGACAGTGGGAACGATAGAGTGAGCAGTCCTGTCTGTCGGTCAGTCCGTCAGTCAGTTTATATAAATCAATATGTTTATTGCCTATATGGCAGAAAGGAGCAATCATGCAGAAAGACACACAAATGGACATCATCGCTGATTACTACATGGCACTTGGGATGTATTCCCCGAACGAGAAGTACAGTGAGAGCAATGTCAGGGTTTACACATCATCGGAGAGCGATTGTTGGCTTGTCCTTGAACGAAAGGGAGAGAATGCCATACAGGCACGCATGACGGACGAGACCGGAAAGATTATATCTTGGGACAATTATGAGGTGATGAATGTTGCCGTTAAGCAGATAGAGGCTATTCGGGTATCTGTCAGCGGACGCAGCGAGATACTATTTACCCCTGCAGAACTGAGGGTAATTGAACGCTATGGGGACTATGACCGTAATACTACGAGGGGCAAGCTTGATATCCTGCTTGAAAGGTTCAAGGACGATAGTACCAAGAAGAGCGCACAGTCGGTTATTGAAAAGCTTGGGAGAATATCGGATGAGTCTTATGCAGATCTTTATTCCGTCAGACAGCGGAAGATGGAAAATGAGAAAGAGTTTAGCATGGAAAACCGCTTTAAGGTGGCACGAGAAAAGGCGGAGAAACACAATGCAGAGGTTATGAACCTTGTTATTGAGAGAAGAAAGGGAAAGGGGATCGTACTTTGAAACTTACCCGATATGAGCAGGAGACAATCATCAACTTCAATGCCGGAGATCAGACCGCCACCCTTTACACCCGAGATCCGGTCGTTATGAGACAACTTGATGCGTTAGTTACCGAGTATCCCGATATCTTTAAGTGCGTAGGCGAAACAGATATCGATAAGACTTATTCAATGCCTAAATCACGCATTAGTTACCGTAAGCCTAGAAGGATATCTGCGGCAAAGAGGCAACTGGCAAGGGATGCTATGAAAAAGATAAACGAATGTGGATGATTGTATTGCAAATGTTCCACACAAAATGGTATAATGATATTTCGTGGAGGATTGCAAATGAACAAGACTTTTTCAATGAGCATAAATGCAAGATCAGCTGTTGAGGAATGATGATTGTGCGTGTTATCTTGTAGAAGCTATCGCAAAGAAATCTCAGAATATAAAGTGGGAAACATCTGTTAATGGTAATAAGGTTTCGCACAAGCGCATAAGAAGGGTAAGTATTGATCAATTTTATGCACTTGTAACGGGTGAAGCAGATGCATTTTACCAGATATGTATGGTTCTGCCGGATGTCATTGCAGAGGTCATTAAAGATGGCAGCTCAGTTTCAGTACCGAAGGATACAGTTCTTGAGGAACTTTCTAACATTGCTAAAAATATTGATGCTTCTTCAGAAGAATTATCAATGGCTATGGCAATGTATTTATTAGGGTTCTCTTCATATAGTGGTTTCGCAAAATCTGATGACGAAAACATGATAAACAGAATATATGAATATGCTAAAAGAATAGCTGAGAGCAAATAAATTTAGGAAGGTTATTATCTTCCGGTTAAATGTAGCAAGAGGTTTGATTTTTATAGTATAGAAAATCAACAGTTTATATTAGGATTGAGACGGTTAGTTTGAATGAATAAAAATGCAGTTCGATATTTGATCCTTACTTTTGTAATAACATATCTGTTTTGGGGATTTGATATAGTTCTAAGCTGTTTGGGATTATATGAGCATCCGGCATACAATATAGGAATCATCTTTTACATAATAGCTGCCTGTGCTCCTGCAATTGCGGTTTTTATCCTTTGGCAGAAAGACCCCGACAAAAAAGGAATGCGATATTTCCTGAAAACTGTTTTTGGATTTAACCGGCCTGCTATAGAGTTATCATTGCTTGTTGCTTTTCTGATGATCCGTTTCGGAATACCCTTTTTATTTGGAGATGTAACGTTCATAGGTGACTGGTGGCAAGTGCTGGTGTTCATTCCGGTAATGTTGTTGTTTGGCGGATTTGAAGAGGTGGGATGGAGAGGTTACCTGCAGCCAATACTGGAAAAGAGATTCGGATTTGTAGTAGCTACAACGATCAACTGTGCCATTTGGATCGTTTGGCATATTCCCCTTTGCTTTATCAAAGGTACTTATCAGTACTCGGGAAGTTATCTGTGGTTTGCGATCTCTTTATTGGGTTCAGCATTTTCGGCGGCTGCACTTCATAAGGTGAAAGGAAGCATAGTACCGTGTATACTCTTTCATGCCATCGGCAATGCAGTTGTAAGTTACGGTCTATCGATCAGTAATGGTACTGGAGCTGTTGTTTCCTATATCTGTCAGGTTATCTTAGCTATAATAGTTGGCTGGCTAGTAATGAATGGTAATATCTTGAATAAAACGAACCAAGCCCCAATGGTATAATAACCTTGTCTGAGGGAGAGCGCCCTTAGTCAAGAAAATCGGAAGTTAATATGACATAGAAAAACTGAATATTGTTACCACAGACGGTGGCGAACGATCTTAAAAGATTATTCGTCCCCGTCTTTTTTTATCCATAAATCGCCGGAAACGGCACATTAAAGAAAGGAGATTATCAAAATGGAACAGCAACAGATTTCAGCAAAAAAACTGAAGGCAATGGAGAAGGTGAAGCGAGCCAATGCAGAGCTTGCCAAGGTAGTGCGTGAGGAGAAGGAGCAGCTTAGAAAAACTCAGGATCGTCACAAGTACATGATGGGCGGTTGCGTAGTGAAATACTTCCCAGAAGCTTATGACTTTAGCGAGCAGGAAATGAACCGGATCATAGCGTGCGCTTTTTCACTTAAAGATGTAAAGAACATGATCGCAACGGTTTTAAAAGAGCGACCGGTTCCTGAAGAAAACAACGATGAAGAGGAGGCAGAAAACGATGATTTTGATTCTGATGAAACCGAAGAAAATGATCCCGAAGAAAGTGACGATGACGAGAGCGGAGAAGCCTAAGGTCTTTCATCGAGATTTTCTCGGTGCGCACAGATATACCACCAAGGGTGGTACTGTGCGTCCTGCCGGAGGCGTCCTGCGGACAGCTGTTGTCTGCCACGGGCAGCCAAAAGGGGAAGCTACACTTCCCCTTCGGTGTGCGAGGCACACCTACCCTATTGTGTACTTTGCGTCTGATGAAGCTCTAAAGAGCAGAGCTTCACCATCCACAAAGTCTGCCCTGCCACCCTGTCACTATCGCTACCCGTTAAGGTGTAGGAAAGTGAGGTGTCGGCATGGCTGTTAAAAACATAAGTACCCGCATGAAAATATGCGGCAGGACGGCAAAGTGTACCGGAGGTCACTCTGCCGTTGAGCAGTCCGGTTATATCAGCAGAGAGATCATGTATTCCGAGTATGACGGCAAAACATATTATCCGAAGTATGCCGAGGACTTGGTGCATAATGAAGTATTGCTACCGGAGAATGCACCCGAGGAATATAAGGATCCGAAAAAATTATGGAACTCTGTCGAGATTTGAGAGAATAAATAAGGTTGGGAATAAAGTTGGGAAAAAGGTTGGGGATAAGAAACATTTAAATTCCAGAAGACAAAAGATTATTGCAGAAATGAGAGACAACCCGAACATTACAACTGCGGAACTTCATAACATATTAGGTGTGAGTGAAACAGCAGTAGAAAACAATATATCATTTTTAAGAGAAAATGGTTATATAGAGCGGGTTGGTTCAAAAAGGGCAGGATACTGGAAAGTATTGTAGGTAGATGAATTATGAATTAAATAGTGTGATTATACAAAAGGCAGTCCATAGCGGGCTGCCTTTTGTCGTGCAAAAAAATAAAAATATGGAGGTTTATTATGGCAGACGAAAGAACACAAAAACAAAAAGTAAAGGAAATCACAGACTAGCTGGAGGAAGGATTAAAGGAGCTTTTTGAGAGCGAAAAGTACAAGACATCCGCTATAAGATGTATTCCAGCGGTTCGCCGTATATGAAAGGTCGCGGGAATATGAGTGGAATGCAAGCTTATTACATGGTATAATGAAAAAAATTCATATCCCCATTTGAAATTTGGGTGTTAAATTGGAGAGCGAATCTGAATTCTCACATGAAGTGCAGAGAGATGTAAGGAAAGAAATATGTTGGATATATTAATTGTAGAAGATAACAAAGAAATAGGTAATTTGCTGTGTGATTTTTTGCGTAATGAGAATTATACGGTTAGTGTAGCCCAGACTGGTGAAAAAGCTTTGGAATTGTACGAAAAATACGGAGCCAGAGTGATTGTGTTGGATATTATGCTTCCCGGAATGGATGGATTTGCGGTTTGCTCTAAGATTAGGGAGACTTCCAATACCCATATTTTAATTGCAAGTGCCAAGGTAGAAAAGAATGACAAATTAAAAGGTCTCAATCTTGGTGCAGATGATTACATTGAGAAACCTTATGATGTAGATATATTAATTGCCAAGATTAATGGCATTTTCAAGAGAAAATATGGTCAATTAGAGATTGTAGAAGGGAATATCCGATTGAATACTGTGCAACAGTCATTGTACGTAGATGGGCAGAAAAAAGAAGTTACCGAAAAGGAGTTTGAATTATTAAAGCTGCTCATCGAGAATAAGAATGTAACTATGAAGAAGGAGTATTTGTTCAATACAGTTTGGGGAAGTGACAGTAATTCAGAAATTCAAACATTGACGGTACATATTAAGTGGCTTAGGGAAAAAATAGAGGAAGAACCCAAAAAGCCCAAGCATATTATTACAGAGTGGGGAGTAGGATATCGGTTTGAGTAAGTTTAGGATTTTTACACTATGGATTGTCATTGCTGAGATATTGCTTATATTGCTGGCTAATAGATTGTATTTCCATCAAAACAATGACAGTGGAGGAAAATTATATCTTGTAGAAGCAAGACGCGTGATTAAGGAAATAGAGGAACAAAAATTAGGGGCTTCCGAAATAGAAGCAATGAGTTTAAATAAGTATGAGACGATAGTAGGAATCAAAGAGTTTGCCCCCGGAGAAGTCTGTGATAACGATTATTTAGTGGAAGAAATAGCTGGTAAACTGTATCGGATCGAATACGTAGAGGAAAGAAGTTCACGATTGCCTTTGTACATAAATATCTCGTTGTTTGGTATGATGATTGTGACAATTATGGTGCTTGTGTATGTGTATCAAAAAGTCTTAAAGCCCTTTCAGGATATGAGTAATTTATCATATGAGTTGGCGAAAGGGAATCTGTCCATGCCTGTAAAAGAAGAAAAAAGTAAGATGTTTGGACATTTCCTGTGGGGAATGAATATGCTTCGCGAAAAGCTGGAGGACAACAAGGAGAAAGAACTTGCGTTTCAAAAGGAGCGAAAGACATTGATTCTTTCTTTATCCCATGATATTAAAACACCGCTTTCTTCTATTGAACTATACTCTAAAGCACTTTCTGAGAATTTGTATGACACACAGGAAAGAAAGGATAAAGCACTGCAGGGGATTATAAGGAACGTGAAGGAAATCAAGGGGTACGTGGACGAAATTGCAACTGCATCCAGAGAGGATTTTCTGAATTTGGAAGTAAGTATGGGAGAGTATTATCTTTCAGAGGTTATGAAAGTCACAGAAAATTATTATAAGGATAAGTTGTCTGTAATCCATACCGAATTTCAAGTGGATGAAATTTCAGAATGTCTTGTCAAAGGAGATAAGGATCGTATGGTTGAGGTCCTGCAAAATATTATGGAAAATGCCATAAAATATGGCGACGGTAAGAGTATCCGGATTTCCTTTGGGGAGGAGGAGGACTGCAAATTAGTACATATCGAGAACTCGGGATGCAATCTGAAAAAAGAGGAGCTTCCAAATATTTTCGATTCTTTTTATCGTGGAAGCAATAGTAACGACGTGAAGGGAAGCGGTTTGGGACTCTATATTTGCAAAATATTGATGCGTAAAATGGATGGTGAAATCTTTGCCGGGATGAATGGAGATGTCTTTTGCGTGACGATAGTAATTAAAAAAGCATAATGGGTATGAAGGCTTCAGAGTTATTTCTAGTGACTCTGAAGTTTTGTATTTTATTTAAGGATTATTTAATAATTTCTCTTGTAGAATGAATTTAGAAGTAAGAGAAAGAGTGAAAAAATGTATCTGAGCGTACTAAAAAAAGATTTAAAACGAAAAAAGGCAATGAATATGATTCTTCTATTATTTATCATCCTTGCCACAATGTTTGTATCGTCAAGTGTAAACAATATTATAAATGTTACTACAGCACTGGACAATTATTTTGAAATGGCGAATGTACCAGATTATTTTGTGGCTACCATGAATAAAAATCTTTCCGTTGACATTGATGAAACGGTAGGCTCGGCAAGTGCAGTAGATTGTTATGCAATGGAAAACATATTGTTTTTATCGTCCGATAATTTTATTTTTGAGGACGAGGATATTGTTATCAATGGTGGTACGAATCTGGTTCAAAGCGACATTTGGATGAATTATTTTCTTTCCGATGGCAGCATCCTTGAAACGGTGAAGCCGGGAGAGTTTTATATGACGGAGGGTAAGGCGGATGCACTTGGTGTTGATGTGGGTGATAGGTTGACGATAGAATTAAATGGTGTGAGTCGTGAATTTGTTCTTGCAGATAAAATAAAGGACGCACTTTTGGGTTCAAATCAGCTTTCTATTACCCGCTATATCATAAGTGAGGAGGATTTTGAGTGTTTCCTTTCCGCAGAAAATACGGAGGAATATTATGGAGGTACTCTTGTTTACCTATATTCTTCCGATATGGAAAAGGTTTCGACGCAGATAAAGCCTATTGTAGATAACAGTATGTGCACAATGGACAGAGCCTTTATGGAATTCTGTTATATTTTAGATATGATCGTAGTAGGGGTTCTGCTTGTGGTAAGTATTATTCTTATTGCAATAGCATTTGTAGTTTTATGGTTTACCATTTCCTTTACCCTTTCTGAGGAATTCCGTGAAATCGGTGTAATGAAGGCTATTGGTATTGGCAATTTCAGGATCCGGGGCTTATACCTTGTAAAGTATATGGGGCTTTCCGTAATCGGTGCGACTATCGGTTTTGCCCTTAGCTTCCCCTTTGGTGAAATGCTTATGAGCGTTTCCTCACAGTCAATTATTGTGGGAAATCAGAGTCCGATTTTGATAAACATTTTCTGTACGGTTCTTGTTATTGCAGTAATCTTGCTGTTCTGTTATGAATGTACAGACAAAGTTAAGAAAATGACTCCTATTGATGCTATTCGAAACGGACAGACAGGGGAACGCTTCCGAAAAAAGAGTCTTATGAGTTTAGGAAAATCGAAGCTTTCTGTAACGTCTTTCCTTGCACTTAATGATATTGCAAGTAGCCCTAAGTGTTATGGTATTATAAGCCTTACATTTTTCCTTTGTCTGTCCCTGTTGCTTATACTTTCGGCAACTGTTTCTACTATGAATAGCGATAGTCTTGCTACAACATTTGGATGGGCAGATTGTGATATATATATAGACAGTAAAATCGGTGCGGAATGTATCTTAGAAGACGGACATGAAAAGCTTGAAAAGCACCTTAACAATATGGAGCAGATTCTTGCACAAAACGATATTCCTGCAAAATGCTATCAGGAGACAATGTTCAATTTGCCGGTAGCTTTCGGAGAAAACGAAAGCAATATCTGTATATATCAAGGCACAGGTACGACAATGGATATGTACGAATACACAGCAGGAACAGTACCACAGAATACTGATGAAATTGCAATCACACGAATTGCAGCGGATAAACTGAACGCAAACATCGGTGATACTGTTACGATTAAAACCATTGACGGAGATAAGGAATATATGATTACGGGATTCTTCCAAAGTATGAATATGCAGGGAAGTGGTATCAGACTCCACAGTGATGAGTACATAAATTATGCTCAGGCAACGGGGTATGTCAACACGCAGATCGTGTTTACAGATAACCCTGACAGCGAAGAGATTAACTGGAGAATGGAAGAAATTCAGAGAATTTTTCCGGAGTATGAAAACATAGAAACTTGTGCTGAAACCGTAAAGGATATGTTAGGTGTTGCGGATACTCTTGCTTCAGTAAAGTCCCTTATCGTTATCCTTGCAATCATCTTAGCTGCACTCATAACCATGCTTATGGAGCGTTCTTTTATTGCAAAGGAGCAGGGAGAAATTGCACTTATGAAAGCCGTCGGCACAAGAAACGGAAAAATCTATGCATACCATGCTTTGAGATTCTTATTTGTAGGAATAATTACAGTTTTTATCGGAGAGATGTTCGCAATGCCCCTTACGCACCTTTGCATTGACCCAATATTTAAAATGATGGGTATGGAGCTTGCGGTTGACTATGTGATCAATCCTGTTGAAATGTATATTATATTCCCTATTGTAATTCTTGCTACAACAACCGTAAGTGCATTTCTGACTTCGATTTACACAAGAAAAATTAAGTCCTCTGACACAGCTAACATTGAATAAGAAAGGAAATGATTATGAATATTTTAGAAGTAAAAGACCTCTGTAAAACTTATATTGTAAATAAACGCCAGAATAATGTTCTGAAAAATGTAAACTTTACCGTTTCTGAAGGTGAAATGGTAGCAATTATGGGGCCATCAGGCTCGGGTAAATCCACTCTTTTGTATGCTGTTTCAGGTATGGACTCCATTACTGCAGGGGGAGTGGAATTTTGTGGAAAGAATATTGCAAAAATGGATGAAAAGGCGCTTGCAGACTTACGTCTTGATGAAATGGGTTTTATTTTTCAGCAGATGTATATGCTTAAAAATCTGACCGTTCTCGACAATATTATTCTTCCAGCAGTACAATCTAAAAAGAATACCGAAACACGTAAAGAAACGGTTTCACGTGGACTGGACTTAATGCGCAAACTGGGTATTATAGAAATTGCCGATAACGACATCAATGAAGTCTCGGGAGGGCAGCTTCAGAGAGCCTGCATCTGTAGAAGTATGATTAATAGACCTGCGGTCATATTTGCGGATGAACCGACGGGAGCTTTGAACAGAACTGCGTCAAATGAGGTAATGGAGGAACTGGTAAAATTAAACGAAGAAGGAACAACAATTATGATGGTAACCCATGATGCAAAGGTAGCTGCAAAGTGTTCGAGAGTGTTATACATTGTAGATGGTAACATTAAGGGAGAGTATATAAGTCCGAGAGACTTAGAGATAAAAGAGAAGGATAGGGAGAGAATGTTAAATAACTGGCTATTGGAACTGGGCTGGTAAGAATATAATGACATGTCATTTTCATTTAATCGTCAAATAATCATCAGTTGTTCACGGGTAAGCTGTGACAAGCATTTTTGCTTATATTCGCGTAAATTATTTTCTCTCTTTACGCGGATTCTGGCGTTTTTGCTGAAATCCGTGTAGACAAGTTTTAAGATTTACGTGTATTTCCGATTTTATGCTTATATCCGCGTAAACCGGATTTGAAAATTACGTGTATTTCCGATCTTTTGCGTATATCTGCGTAACCTTATTCCCAATGCCATGTGTATTCCAAGAATGGAAATGGGTTCCCCATATTATCCGGACATTCCTTGTTCCCAAATTTGTACACTAATTCCTATTGACACAATGGGAATTAATTTTTATAATTCCTACTGTGAAGATAGGAGAAAAAGCGTTTTTGCCTAAGAAGTAACAGGCACATTTTTTCATGAAAAACAGATAGAATATTTTCACATGGGAAAGTATGGAAAAAAAGAATACCGGATACAGGTAGATGCATACAGTCATCCCGGAAATGACCGGGAAGAAAGGATACAACATATGATGATTTCAACCAGAGGAAGGTATGCCCTGCGTGTGATGCTGGATTTGGCGGAGCACAATAACGGGGAATACATTTCCTTAAAAGAAATAGCGGACAGGCAGGAAATTTCCAGAAAATATCTGGAGGGAATTATGACGGTATTGTCCAAGGCACATCTGGTGTACAGCTCTTCGGGCAAGACCGGCGGGTACCGGCTGGTAAAACCGGCGGAGGAATACCCAGTGGGGGACATTTTGCGGACGGTGGAAAACGATATGATACCCGTTGCCTGCATGGGAGAGTCCGAGACCAAATGTACGAGGGCGGACAAATGCTACACCATGCCGTTCTGGATGGGACTGAGCCGGGTTATTGACAATTATTTGGACAGCCACACATTAAAGTCTCTTTTGGAAGAAGGGCACAGAGAGCATTGCACCTGCTGTACGGAATTCCAGAAACACACAGAAACAGAAAAGGAGAAAAGCCATGAGCCACAAGTTATTAACAGTTAAGGATTTGCACGTTAATGTGGGAGAAAAAGAAATTCTGCACGGGATTAACCTGCAGGTAGGAAAAGGAGAAACCCACGTACTGATGGGTCCCAACGGTACCGGTAAATCCACCCTCGGATATGCGATTGCGGGAAATCCCCGTTACGAAGTCACAGAAGGAAGCATTCTGTTTAACGGAGAAGATATTACTTATATGCCGGTCAACGAAAGAGCTAAGAAAGGAATTTTCCTTTCCTTCCAGAACCCTCTGGAAGTACCGGGCGTAACCCTTTCCGCTTTTATCCGGAGCGCACTGGAATATAAAACCGGAGAAAGAATTCGTCTTTTTACCTATAAAAAGAAATTGCTGGAAATGATGGAGCTCTTAAACATGGACGAGTCCTATGCAGAGAGAGATCTGAACGTCGGATTTTCCGGCGGTGAAAAAAAGAAAGCCGAAATCCTGCAGCTTCTAATGCTGGAGCCGTCCCTTGCCATTCTGGATGAAACAGACTCAGGTCTTGATGTGGATGCGGTAAGAACCGTTTCCAGGGGCATCCAGATTTATCAGGAAAGATGCAAGGGAAGCCTGCTCATTATCACACACAGCACGAAAATCTTAGAGTCCCTGCATGTGGATGTAACCCATGTCATGGAAAACGGAATTGTGGTAAAAGAGGGCGATGCTTCCTTAGTTGATGTCATCAATGAAAACGGCTTCACCGAGTTACGTGACGAGAAATAAAAGCCGCCGAAGCAGCAGAAAAGCTGAGTCAGCAAAAGGCAAACTGAAGTGGCAGGAAAGCAAGAAAGTCAGGAAAAAGAGAGGAAATCACAAATATGGAAGAAAAAACATATGTGGATGACATTGACCGCAGTGTCTATGACATAAAAGACGAAGAACACGATGCCTTCCGTATCGAAGAAGGTCTGACGCCGGAAATCGTAGACCAGATTTCAAAGGAAAAGCATGACCCGGAATGGATGCGGGAGTTCCGGCAGCAGTCTTTGAAAATATATCAGGAATTAAAGGTGCCGGACTGGGGACCTTCCATCAAGGGACTGGATATGGACCACATTGCCACCTATGTGCGTCCGCACAGCGATATGAAGAACAACTGGAAAAACGTGCCCAAGGACATCAAGGAAACCTTTGAACGTCTGGGGATTCCGCAGGCGGAGAGAAAGTCCCTTGCCGGCGTGGGCGCCCAGTACGACTCCGAGCTGGTTTACCACAATGTAAAGGACGAGGTGGCGGCGCAGGGTGTCGTATATCTGGATATGGAAAGCGCCCTGCAGGGCGAATACGCAGATATGGTGCATGAATATTTCATGAAGCTGATTACCCCGAGGGACCACAAATTTGCGGCACTTCACGGTGCGGTATGGTCCGGCGGTTCCTTTGTCTATGTGCCGAAGGGCGTGGATGTGTCCATTCCCTTACAGTCGTATTTCCGACTGAATGCAAAGGGTGCCGGACAGTTTGAACATACCCTGATTATTGTGGATGAAGGAGCCAGCCTTCATTTCATCGAAGGCTGTTCCGCTCCCAAGTACAATGTGGCAAATCTGCATGCGGGATGTGTGGAGCTGTTTGTGAAAAAGAACGCCAGGCTGCGTTATTCCACCATTGAAAACTGGTCCAAGAACATGTATAACCTAAACTCCAAAAGAGCGCTGGTGGAGGAAGGCGGTACTATTGAATGGGTATCCGGTTCCTTCGGTTCCCATGTAAGCTACCTTTATCCCATGAGTATCTTAAAGGGGAGAGGGGCAAAAATGGAATTTACAGGCGTAACCTTTGCGGCAGCCGGACAGAACTTAGATACCGGAGCCAAGGTTGTGCATGCGGCGCCGGATACCAGCTCCTATATGAATACCCGTTCTATCAGCAAGGGCGGCGGCATCAGCACCTTCCGGAGCAGCGTGGTGGTACAGAAGAATGCAACGGGCACCAAATCGGCAGTGTCCTGCCAGTCTTTGATGCTGGACTCCGAGTCCCGCTCCGATACCATTCCCGCCATGGATGTGCGCACCAAGGAAGCATCCATCGGACATGAAGCCAAAATCGGAAGCATTAGCGACGATGCGGTCTTTTACCTGATGTCCAGAGGCTTAACGGAGGAAGAGGCAAGAGCCCTGATTGTCAGCGGCTTTGCGGACAACGTATCCAAGGAATTACCGATGGAATATGCAGTGGAAATGAACAATCTGATCCGTCTGGAAATGAAGGGAAGCATCGGATAACAGGCAAGGAGTGAAAAAGATGAGTGAAATGAAAAGAACAGTAAACGCACTGCCGTCCAAGACCTGGTACTGGCTCAAAATGAACGATGCCGTACTGCCCTGGGAAGAGGAAGGCGGAAGCGAAACCATACAGGTAGGAAGTAAAAATGCACCGGTATTTTTGCAGGTATCCGGCGGAAACTATGAGAAAAAGCAGATAGAGATTTCCACAAAGGAAAAAGAAGAAGTGGAAGTTTATATGCAGTATGCGGATTTTTCCCATCTGGAAGCTCTGACGAAAATCCATGTGGGAAAAGGCAGCCGGGTAAAGCTCGTACAGGTCATGAAGACGGGAAAGGAAACCTCTTTAATTAACCGGATTGAAACGAAAGTGGAAGAAAAGGGAAGCCTGGAGCTGTACCAGGTTATGCTGGGACAGGGCAATATTTACGGAGAAACCCTGACCGACTTAGTGGGGAAGGAAGCCTCCTTTGATGCCGATTTAGGGTATCTGGTACAGGATGAAGAGCTGCTTGACATCAACATGGTTGTCAACCATTTCGGAGAAGAAACCAGGTCCCGGATTAAGGCGGACGGCGCACTGAAGGACAAGGCAAAGAAAGTGTTCCGAGGTACCATTGATTTCAAAAAAGGCTCCGTAGGTGCGGAAGGCGAAGAAACCGAAACCGTGCTTATGCTGGGCGATGATGTGCAGAACCAGACCATTCCGGTGATTCTCTGCAGCGAGGAAACCGTTGCCGGAAGCCATGGCGCCACCATCGGCGAACTGGACGAGGACACCCTGTTTTATTTTGAAAGCAGGGGCATCGGCAAAAAAGAAGCGGAGGACATTATGGCAAGGGCAGCCATTGACCGCATCGGCAGACTCCTTTCCGAAGAAAAGGCTCAGGAATGGATACAGAACGGATTAAAGGAGGTGCTTTCTTAAGATGGATGTGATACAATATAGGAAAGATTTTCCACTGCTCGTAAAGACCGGCAATATATATCTGGACAATGCGGCGACATCCCAGAGACCCCGGTGTGTACTGGATGCGGAAACAGAATTTTACGAGCGTCATAATGCCAATCCGCTGCGCGGTTTTTATCCTCTGGCGGTGGAAGCGACCGACGCCTACGAAAAGGCAAGAGAAGTGACGGCAGACTTTATTCATGCCAAGCTCCCCGGTGAAATTATTTTTACAAGAAATACCACGGAAAGCATCAACCTGGTGGCATACAGCTACGGCTTAAGCCACGTAAAAGCGGGGGACGAAATTCTGGTTTCCGTTATGGAGCACCACAGCAACCTTCTTCCCTGGCAGATGGTAGCAAGAAATACCGGCGCCACCTTAAAATTCATGGAATGCAAACAGGACGGCAGCCTTGACCTTGCGGAAGTGGAAGCGCTGATAACGGAGAAGACTAAAATCGTAGCCATCACCCAGGTGTCCAACGTGCTGGGCAGGGTCAATCCTGTAAAGGAGATTGCAGAGATGGCGCACAGAAAAGGAGCCGTGATTTTAGTGGATGGCGCCCAGAGTACGCCCCATATGGAAGTGGATGTGCAGGAACTTTCCTGTGATTTCTTCGCGTTTTCCGGCCACAAGCTGTTAGGACCCATGGGCATCGGCGTGTTGTACGGCAGACAGGAGCTGTTAGAGGAAATGCCGCCTTTTCTTTCCGGCGGAGAAATGATAGAGTCCGTGACCAGGGAGAGTGCGGTTTACGCAGAGGTGCCGCATAAATTTGAAGCGGGCACCGTCAATGCAGCGGGTGCGGTCGGACTGGCGGCAGCCATGGAATATATCAAAAAAATCGGCTTTGCCGACATGCAGAAGCAGGAGCATCTGCTCACCGCCCATGTACTGGAGGAGATGGAGCACATGCCCCATGTACACATTGTGGGAGATAAAAATGCCGAAAACCATACCGGCATCGTTACCTTTACCATAGAGGATGTGCATCCCCATGATGTGAGCGAAATCTTAAGCAATGACGGCATCTGCGTAAGAGCGGGACATCATTGTGCCCAGCCGTTATTAAAGCATCTCGGTATCAGTTCCGCCACAAGAGCCAGCTTTATGTTTTATAATACCTTGGAAGAGGCGGACCGCCTGATTGAGAGCGTGTCCACCATAAGGGAGAGAATGGGATATGGAAAGTAATCGTTTTTATAATGAAATTCTGACAGAGCACAACATCCACCCGGAGTTCAAGCATGACCTGCCGGATGCGGACATTGTGCTTGAGGGCATAAACCCCAGCTGCGGGGACGACATTTTCTTAAAACTGAAGGTGGAAAACGGCGTTATCACGGACGGAGCCTTCGTGGGAGACGGCTGTGCCATTTCCCAGGCGTCCGCCGACATTATGCTGGGCATGATTATCGGAAAAACCAAAGAAGAAGCCTTGCATCTTGGAGAAATTTTCTCTAAAATGATAAAAGGGACTGCTACGGAGGAAGAAATCGAAAGTCTGGAAGAAGCAGGAGCCTTGCAGGATATCTCCCATATGCCGGCGCGTGTAAAATGTGCCGTACTGGGATGGAGAACCTTAAAAGAAGCTTTGGGTGAAAACGGACAAAGAACCGGGGCATAAACAGACAGAGCACCGGGCATAAACAGACAAAGCACCGGGTACAAACAAAATCAAAGATGAGGTAGGGTATGGAAACAGGAAAAGAAGCAGCAAAAGTGATTGAAGCCGGACAGGTATATCTTGGGATTGAGTTCGGTTCCACCAGAATAAAAGCCGTGCTTACGGATAAGGACGGTAAAGTATTGGCGACAGGCGGACACGGCTGGGAAAACAGACTGGAAAATGGAGTCTGGACGTATTCCGAAGAGGATATTTTCACAGGGCTGAAGGATTGTTACCGGAGCCTTGCGGAGTACGTGAAGGCGCAGTACGGTATTCCCTTAAAGAAAATCGCCGCCATGGGTGTTTCTGCCATGATGCACGGCTATCTTCCTTTTGACAAAGACGGAAAGCTTTTAGTACCGTTCCGTACCTGGCGAAACACCATGACGGAGGAAGCGGCGGAAAAATTAACCGGTGTTTTTTCCTATAATATTCCCCAGAGATGGAGTATTGCCCACCTGTATCAGGCAATCTTAAACGGTGAGGAGCATGTGAAGGAGATTGCTTATTTTACCACGCTGGCGGGCTATGTGCACCAGAAACTGACCGGGGAAAAGGTACTCGGCATGGGGGATGCATCCGGCATGTTCCCCATTGATACCGCGACCGGGGATTACGATGAAAAAATGCTTGCGGCTTTTGAAAAGCTGATTGCGGATAAACATTATTCATGGTGTCTTCGGGATATTTTACCGAAGGTACTGCCTGCGGGAGAAAAAGCGGGCGTGCTCACTAAGGAAGGCGCAGCGCTCTTGGACCCCTCCGGGAAACTGGAAGCTGGCTGTCCGTTCTGCCCGCCGGAAGGCGACGCCGGTACGGGTATGGTGGCAACAAACAGCGTAGCGGTGCGCACCGGTAATATTTCCGCCGGAACCTCCGTGTTTGCCATGGTGGTTCTGGAAAAGCCGTTGGCAAAAGTATATCCGGAAATCGATCTGGTGACGACTCCCGACGGCGCCCTCGTGGGTATGGTGCACTGCAACAACTGTACATCCGAAATCAATGCCTGGGCAAATCTGTTTGCACAGTTCGGAGAGCTGTTCGGCATGAAAATCACGCCGGATGAACTCTTTACAAAGCTTTACAGCGTAGCGCTTTCGGGCGACTCGGACTGCGGAGGCATGCTTTCCTACAACTATTTTTCCGGAGAGCCGGTTACCGGTTTTGAAAGCGGAGCTCCTCTGTTTGTAAGAAGTGCGGAGAGTAAATTTACATTGGCAAATACCATGCGCATGCACCTGTATTCGGCGCTGGCTGCCCTGAAGGTGGGCATGGATTTATTACTAAAAGAAGAACATGTGACGGTGGATAAGCTGTACGGCCACGGCGGTTTCTTTAAGACAAAGGAAGCGGGACAGCGCATTGCGGCAGCAGCCATGAACGCGCCGGTATCGGTTATGGAAACAGCCGGAGAGGGCGGTGCCTGGGGAATTGCCCTGTTAGCAGCTTACCTTACGGAAAAGGAAAACGGCAGTTTGGGCGAATTCTTAAACAAGCGCATTTTTGCCGGAAAAGAAGGCAGCGAAAGAAAGCCGGACGAGAAGGATGTGGAGGGCTTCGAGCAGTTCATGAAGCGTTACCGCAGGGGATTTGAGGCAGAAAGAGCCGCCATACAGACGATGACAGAATAAGCAGACAGAGAGCTTAAATGGGCGCCACTGAGCGCGGGCAACGGAGGGATTATTATGTTACAGGAGTTAAAAAGACAGGTTTATGAAGCAAATATGCTGCTTCCGAAATACGGACTGGTTACTTTTACCTGGGGCAATGTGAGTGCCATTGACAGGGAGAGAGGTCTGTTTGTCATAAAACCCAGCGGGGTGGAATATGAAAGCATGAAGCCGGAGGACATGGTGGTCATGGACTTAAACGGCAACCGTGTGGAAGGAAAATTACGTCCGTCCTCCGACACGCCGACCCATCTGGAGCTTTATAAAGCCTTCCCGGAAATCGGCGGCATTGTGCACACCCATTCCTCCTATGCCACAAGCTGGGCACAGGCGGGAAGAAGCATTCCCTGCTACGGAACCACCCATGCGGATTACATTTACGGAGAAGTTCCCTGCGTCAGATGCCTGACAAAGGAAGAAATAGACGAAGCTTACGAAACAAACACCGGCAAACTGATTGTTTCGGAATTTAAGCGGAGTAAGAAAGAGATTATGGCAGTACCGGCGGTACTGTGCAAAAACCACGGTCCCTTTACCTGGGGGAAGGATGCGAAGGACGCCGTACACAACGCCGTTGTCTTAGAAGAAGTGGCGAAAATGGCGTACCGGACGGAGAGCATCAACAGTAAGGTAGAGCCGGCACCGCAGGAATTACAGGACAAGCATTATTACCGTAAACACGGAGCCGGTGCCTATTACGGACAGGAGGATGCATGAAAAATCTGATTGTGGGACTGTTAGCCCATGTGGATGCGGGAAAAACGACATTATCGGAAGCGCTGCTTTACGAAAGCGGCAAGCTAAAGAAAATCGGCAGGGTGGACAATAAGGATGCCTTCTTAGATACCGACGAAATGGAGCGGGAGAGGGGCATTACCATATTTTCCAAGCAGGCAGCCATTTCCTTTGAGGAGATGCAGATAACTCTGATGGACACGCCGGGGCATGTGGATTTCTCGGCGGAAATGGAACGCACCCTGCAGGTACTGGATTATGCCATCCTGATTATCAGCGCGGCGGACGGTGTGCAGGCGCATACAAGGACACTGTGGCGGCTGCTTAAGCGCTACGAAATTCCCACTTTTCTGTTTGTCAACAAAATGGACCAGACGGATAAGGAGGAAGAGGAGCTTATCGCAAATCTGCAGGATAATTTAGATAACGGCTGCGTCAGCTTTAAGAAGCAGGAAGGGGAAGAATTCTTTGATACGGTTTCCATGTGCGATGAGGAAATCATGGAAGAATTTTTAACCACGGGACAAATAGAAGAAAATCATATACGAAAGCTCATTGTATGCCGGAAAATCTTTCCGGTTTTCTTTGGTTCTGCCTTAAAAATGCAGGGAATAAAGGAACTTTTGGCGGGTATTTACCGGTTTACGGAAGAAAAGAAGTACCCGGAAGCCTTCGGCGCAAGGGTTTACAAAATCGCCAGGGATGCCCAGGGAAACAGGCTCACGTATCTCAAAATGACCGGCGGCTCCTTAAAAGTAAAGGATACGGTCGGCGAAGAAAAAGTAAACCAGATACGTTTTTATTCGGGAGAAAATTTTGAACAGGCGGGGGAAGCTGTGGCGGGCTGTGTCTGCGCGGTAACCGGACTGTCGGCTACCTTTCCTGGACAGGGACTGGGTACGGAAGCGGAGGAACAGATACCGGTGCTGGAGCCGGTGCTTACCTACAAACTGGTGCTGCCGGATGGCACGGAGCCGGTCACGTTACTTGCGGGGCTGAAGCAGCTTGAAGAGGAAGATCCCCAGCTTCATCTTTTATGGAACGAAGAACACAAGGAAATCCAGGTGCGCATTATGGGAGAGGTACAGCTTTCCGTGCTGCAGCGCCTGATAAAAAAACGGTTTGGTGTGGTTGTGGAATTTGCGGAGGGCAGCGTGGTCTACAAGGAAACCATTGCGGAGCCCGTTATCGGCATCGGTCATTTTGAACCCCTGCGCCACTATGCGGAAGTACACCTTCTCATGGAACCGCAGGAGCCGGGCAGCGGCCTAAGCTATGCCTGCGACTGCAAGGAGGAAGTGCTGGCGAAGAACTGGCAGCATCTTATCCTGACCCATCTGCAGGAAAGGGAGCACCGCGGCGTGCTCACGGGAAGCACCATTACGGATGTGAAGTTTACCCTCATTGCGGGTCGTGCCCATGTGAAGCATACGGAGGGCGGCGATTTCAGGCAGGCGACCTATCGTGCGGTAAGACAGGGACTTATGGCGGCGGACAGCATTCTGTTAGAGCCGTATTATGCCTTTTTGATGGAGCTGCCGGAGGAATACATCGGCAGAGCCATGATGGATGTGGAGCGGCGGTTCGGCACCTGCTCGGTAAAGGAAATTGAGAAGGGCAGGGCAATCCTTACCGGACAGGCGCCGGTATCCACCATCGGCGGTTACCAGAAGGAGCTGCACGCCTATACCAGAGGGCTTGGCAGCATCCAGTGCGTGCTGAAAGGATATTACCCCTGCCACAATACGGAAGAAGTGGTGGAAAAGATAGGGTATGACGCCCTGGAGGATATGAAAAACCCTTCGGCATCCGTATTCTGCGCCCACGGCAGCGGTTATCAGGTGCCCTGGTATGAGGTTATGGAATACCGCCATGTGGACGGCAGGGAAGGCCGCCCGGAGGAAATTGCCAGGCTATACGGCAAACGCATGGTTACCGAGGAAGAAGAGGAGCATTACAAGAGAAACAGCGGGGAACTGGATATTGCCCTCGGTACGGAGGAAATTGACAGCATCATCGAAAAGACCGCCCATGCCAATAAAAAAGAGAAAAATCCGGGAAAGGGCTTTTACCGGAAGACCAATATAAAGCCGGCTCCTGCAGAGACAGTGGTGTATAAAGCCGCTCCGAAAAAAGAAGAATATCTTTTAGTGGACGGGTATAATATTATTTTTGCATGGGAAGAACTGAAAGAAATCGCTGCTGTAAACATTGACGGCGCAAGGGGCAGGCTCATGGATATTCTGTGCGACTATCAGGGCATGGTGCACTGCAACCTTATTGTGGTGTTTGATGCCTATCGGGTAAAGGGACACCGGACAGAGGTTTCGGACTACCACAACATTCATGTGGTGTTTACGAAGGAAGCGGAGAACGCCGATCAGTACATTGAAAAATTTGCCCATGAAAACGGCAGAAAAGAAAAAGTGACGGTGGCTACCTCCGATGGTCTGGAACAGATTATCATCACCGGACAGGGCTGCAATCTGCTTTCGGCAAGGGAGTTTGAGGACGAAGTAAACCGGGTGAAAGAAGCCTTTAGGGAGCGGTACTTAAACCGGCCGGTGCCTGCGGAGCATAAGCAGTACGCACTGGAAAATTTTACCGGAAGTCTTTCTGCACAGGAGGAAGAAACTTAAAGTGATGTCATATGGAAGGGTATGGTGGTAAATATGGCAGATACCATATTGGACTATATTAAAACCTACGGCGAATATACTTTTGCGGAGCGTCCCATGACGGATGTGGACAGTCTGGTGTTCTGCCAGTTCTGTTATTTAAAATTTGACGGCATGGTGCCGCTTGTGACCGAGAACCGCCGTTTTGTCAACATGAAGCAGCTGCGGGAGCATGCGGACTATGAAAAACTGTATGCGGATGAGCGCTTTGAAAAGAACAACAGGGCGTTGTTTGAAGCTATGTATGAAAGCAGGCGGTTCCGCACCCTGAAAATGAACTGTTACATCAACATTGTGGAGCCGGAGTGGGAAACCCAGTTTTCCGCCATTACGTTTTTTCTGGATGACGGTACCATGTACATTGCGTTCAGGGGTACGGATGAAACCATCATAGGCTGGAAAGAGGATTTCAATATGGCTTTCCGGTACCCGGTGCCCAGCCAGGAATACGCCGCCAAGTACTTAAACATGGTAACGGGAAAGCTCCACAACCGCTTTTATGTGGGAGGACATTCCAAGGGCGGCAACGTGGCGGTTTACGCAGCCATGAAATGCACGGAGCCGGTAAAAGAGCGGATTTTAAAAATCTACAGCATGGACGGTCCGGGATTTCCGAAGGAAGTGCTGAAGGAAAAGGAATACGAAGAAATAGAAGACAGGATTGTGAAAATTCTGCCCCATTCTTCTTTGGTGGGCATGCTGTTTGAAACCTCCGATCACTATAAGGTGGTGGAAAGCAAAACCTTCGGACTTTTGCAGCATGACCCGTTTACCTGGCTTCTTGACAAGGGAGAATTTATTTATGTGAAAAATCTTTCCTCCCTGCAGAAAAAGCGGGACGAGGCGCTGAATGACTGGGTCTGCGCTCTGCCGGTAAAGGACCGGAAGATTTTTGTGGATACCCTGTATCAGGTAATTTCCGCCTCCCATGCGGAGAATCTGATTGACTTTACGGCGGACTGGAAAAAGAGCATGAACGGTGTCGTCGGCGCCATGAAGGAAATTGATGCGGATACGAAACAGACACTTAAAAAAATCATAAAGCTCCTATTTGAAATTATGTTAGAGCGGATGGCACCGCCCGCACCCAGACGACCGAAAAAGGGAAAGCCAGAAGAAAAATAGGGCATCCCCGTCCACGGGCAGCCGCTCCGGATGCCACTGCACGCCGAAAATGGGAAGCTCTTTGTGACAGAGTCCTTCCATGACGGCAAAATCCGGCGTAAACTGTACGGCGGACAAATCATTTCCCAGCTTATCGATTTTCTGATGATGGGCGCTGTTTACCATAAGGCGGCTTCCGTAAATGCGGTGCAGATACGTGTCCGGCAGGATGACGGTTTCGTGAAATTTATCGCCGTTTTCATAGCGGTGGATGTCCGCCTCCTTCATGTGCTGAACGATGGTTCCACCGAAAAATACATTGATAATCTGCATGCCCTTGCAGATGCCGAACACCGGCTTCTTATATCGCACGGCCTGTTCCAGAGCCTGAATCTGTATGATGTCAAGCTCCGTGTCGATATTTAAGGAGCCGGCATTTTTCTGTCCGAAAAAAGCAGGGGTAATGTCCCCACCGCCCGGCAGCAGCAGACCGTCGCAGGACTGCATATGGGAAAAGGAAAGGGTGGTGATATATGGGACGGACAGGCGCTTTAAGGTATTTTCATAGCGCACGGTATCTTCCTTGCGGCCCACCACTGCAATCAGGGGTTTTTTAGAAAAAGCGGAATGTTCCAATACCGTATCCTTTCTTCATAGATACCTTTCTGATTAGTGTATGCGGAAACAAAAAAGGAATTGTCAATAAAGATAAGTGAAATATCTAAAAAAAGAACAGTAGGCAAAGAAAAGGTTTTTTTTTACAATAAAAACAGAACGGCTAAGAAAGGAAAGAGCGTTATGAGCAAATTGTGGTATCAAAAACCTGCCGCCGAATGGGAGGAAGCCCTGCCTTTAGGAAACGGCAGAATGGGCGCCATGGTATACGGCACGGTTTTGGAAGAGCATATACAGGTAAACGAGGACAGCATCTGGTACGGAGGCCCCGTGGACCGGAACAACCCGGATACCTTAAAATACCTGCCGGAAATCCGGGAGCTTCTTTTGGCTGGCAGGATAAAAGAAGGAGAAAAGTTAATCAAAATGGCAATGTCCGGCTGCCCGGACAGCGCCCATCCGTCCCAGACGCTGGGAGATGTCCATATTTCCTTTGAAAACATCGGGGAAGTGACGGACTACGAAAGAAGCCTCGATTTGGAGAACGCGCTTTACGAAAGCCACTTCACGGCAGGCGGCATTACCTACGGCAGGGAAATGTTTTTCTCAAAGCCTGCGGATGCGCTTGTCATAAAGTTTACGGCGGACCGGCCGGGAAGCCTGACCTTCAGCGCTCTGCTGCGCCGTTGGAAATTCTTTGACGGCATAAGCAAAATGGGAGAGAACGGCATTTATTTATATGGCAATTTGGGAAAAGGCGGTCTGGACTTCGGCATGGCGTTAAAGGCCTATGCGAAGGGCGGATGCGTGGAAGTAATCGGCGAGCATCTGTATGTGGAGGATGCGGACGAGGTACTTTTATACTTTACGGCAGGCACTACCTACCGGATGCAGGACACCCAAAAAGAAACGGAAGCGATTATCGGAAAAGCAGCGAAACGGGATTTTGCAGACCTTCTTTCCGAGCATGAAGCCGACTACCGTTCCCTTTACGGCAGGGTGGATTTTTCCCTGGGAGATTTGTCTGCCTATGATGCCGTTCCCACGGACCAACGGATAGAGGCGGCAAAAAAAGGACAGGCGGATATCGGACTTGCCAAGTTATACTTTGATTTCGGTCGGTATCTTCTCATTGCCTGCAGCAGGGAAGGCACCCTTCCGGCAACCCTGCAGGGTATCTGGAACAAGGACATGACCCCGCCCTGGGACTGTAAATACACCATCAACATCAACACGGAAATGAACTACTGGCTGGCGGAAAACTGCAATCTTTCCGAATGCCATATGCCGCTGTTTGCCCTTTTGGAAACCATGCTGCCGAACGGAGAAAAGACGGCGAAAGAAATGTATGGCTGCCGGGGCTTTATGTGCCACCACAATACGGACATCTGGGGGGACTGCGTGACCCAGGATCACTGGATTCCCGGTTCCTTCTGGGTGATGGGAGCGGCATGGCTCTGTACCCACCAGTGGACCCATTACGAATTTACGAAGGACGAAGAATTTTTGCGTCGGGCATTCCCCATTATGCGGGAGGCGGCATTGTTCTTCTTAGACTTCTTAATCGAGGACGGCGGTTACTTAAAGACCTGTCCTTCCGTGTCCCCGGAAAATACCTTTATACTTCCCAATGGGGAGAAGGGCTCCAATACGGCGGGCGTTACCATGGACAACCAGATTTTGCGGGATTTGTTTACCCAGTGCATCAAGGCGGCAGAGGTTTTGCATGTGGAGGATGAGCTGAACGAACAGATAAAGGCGGCAAGGGAAAAGCTCATGCCGACGAAAATCGGAAGCAACGGCACCATCATGGAGTGGCAGGAGGAGTACGAGGAAGCGGACCCGGGCCACCGGCACATTTCCCACCTTTACGGACTGCATCCTTCGGAACAGATTCTGATGGACAAGACACCGGAGCTTGCGGCGGCAGCCAGAAAGACACTGGAGAGAAGATTAAGCTTCGGCGGCGGTCACACGGGCTGGAGCCGTGCATGGATTATCAATCACTATGCGAAGCTCTGGGACGGCGAGGCCGCTTACGAAAACTTTAAGCAGCTTATGGGCAAATCCACCCTGCCGAATCTCTTTGACAACCATCCGCCTTTCCAGATAGACGGTAATTTCGGCGGTACGGCAGCCATTGCGGAAATGCTGGTGCAGAGCACCTCGGAGCGTGTGGTTTTACTGCCGGCGCTTCCGAAGGAATGGAAGGAAGGCAGCGTAAAGGGACTTTGCATAAAGGGCGGCGCAGAGGTGAGTCTTTCATGGAAGGACAGTGCGCTCACGGAAGCCTGTATCACAGCAAAAAAAGATTTGCAGACAAAAGTGCGTTACCGCGATGAGATACGGGAAATATCCCTAAAATCCGGGGAAAGCTACCGGTGGTAAAACATGAAAAATTCAGGGGATAGGAAAGGTAAGGGATGCATATGATTAAAGTAGTCTGTATGGGTGACAGCATCACGGAGGGGTTCGGCGTGAAACCCTCCGAAAGCTATCCGTCTGTTTTACAAAATCTTTTAGGGGAAGAATACCGGGTAGTAAACAAAGGTGTGTGCTGCACCACCGCCCTAAACGTGGAAAACGAAAAGGGTGTCATGGGCATGCCCTATATGCGGGAGGCGCGCTACAGGGAGGCGCTGGAGGAAAAGGGCGATATTTATGTGGTGATGCTCGGTACCAACGATGCCCAGGACGGCATGGACGATACACAGGATTTTAAGTACGGGCAGAATGACATGATAAGCCGGAAGGCGGACTTTGTACCCTGTTACCGGCAGATTCTTAAGGCAGTGAAAGCGGCTTCTCCGGATGCCGTTATCTATGCGGGGCTTCCCATACCGGTGCAGAAGTGCATCTGGCGCAAGCATCAGGAAAGCTACTTAAAAGAAATCCGGGCATGCATAAAGGAAGCGGCTGCAGCGGAAGGCGTGCCTCTTCTTGATATAGAAGGAGACTTTGCGGCGTTACCGAAAGAGGAGCAGCTTAAGCTGTATCAGGAGGACAATCTGCATCCTAATCAGGAGGGTTATAAGCTGATTGCCTGGACGGTGGCAGGAGTGCTTAAAAAACATAGGCATGATTTTACCTAAATATGACATGTTTTTAACTTTTTTTTATAAGATTTATTTACAAATAAAACATTTGTGTTATAATAAACTACATTGTAGAAAAGGGGTTGCATTATTATTTTTGATGGTAATGCAGTCCTTTTTTATGGTTTTTTATAAAAAAAGTGTGATTAAAACGAAAGCAGGACAAAAATGACAGTACAGGAATGTTACGAACAGGCAGGAGCCGATTACCGGGATGCAATGGAACGTCTGGGAAGTGAAGCGCTGATTGGGCGTTTCGCCCTTAAATTCCTGCAGGATAAAAGTTATGCGCAGCTGCAGGAGGGGATGGAACAGAAGGATGCCGAGAAGGCATTCCGTGCGGCACATACCTTAAAAGGGGTCTGTGCCAATTTAGGATTCACAAGCCTGTTTCAGGCAAGCTCGGCGCTTACCGAACAATTAAGAGGAAAAGAAGAAATCAGGGATTGTGAGGAGCTTTATAAAGCGGTGACCGAACAGTACGAAAGAACCATTGCAGCCTTAGAAACATTACAGGCGGAAGCATAAACAGCTTTTTACAAAAAAGGGTATCAGCCAATGACAACAACAGAATTTACAACGGATCAGTTGAAGGAAATTGAAGAAGGACGCAAAGCAGGGATTGATGTTTCTGTATATGAAAACCCCGGATATCTGGCAATTCAGATGCATGAAATAAGGCTGGGACTGCTTGAGAACCTGCCGGTAGATATTTATGCCCATCCGGACTTCGACTGGTTCCAGATGGAAGAAATCAGAAAAGGTCTGGAAAGAAAAGTCGACGTAACCAGATATGCGGATGCTTCCATTCCTTTTGATGTTATGCGTCAGATCCGTAAGGGCCTGCAGGTCGGAGTTGATCTTTCCGGCTTAAAAAAGCTGCCGGCCGGTATTTTAAGACAGATTCGGAAGGCCATGAAGGCAAAAGTAGATATTCTTCCGTATATTAAGGAAGGATACGAGGAAGAACAGCTTACCCAGATTCGTATTGCGCTGGAGAACGGTCTGCCGGAAATTATGGATTATATTTCCCCGATTCTGCGCGGGGCATCCATAAGACAGATAAGGATGGGTCTGGAAGAAAAGATAGATGTCGGTATTTATGCCAATCGGAATTACAGCTGGCAGCAGATGAGGGAGTTAAGAATCGGACTGAGGGAAGGACTGGATGTCACACCTTACCGCAATCAGCTGTACAACTGGCAGCAGATGCAGGAAATCCGGCTTGGACTGGAGGAAAACCTTCCGGTTAAGCAGTACACAAGCTTTATGTATACCGCAAAGACCATGCATGAAAAACGTCTGGAGCTTCTGGAAAAGCAGAAAAAAGCAGGAAATAATCCTGAGCAGCTGAAGAAACCCTACAGTGCTTTTGAATTATTTATTGCGGAAAACCTGATGGAGGCATCGGTATTTCTGCATGACAGGGAAAAGAAAGTAAACAGGGAGGAACTGATTGAAGCCCTGCAGCAGAACAATGTCAGAAAGGGAATCGATTTTCAGACCATGGATCAGATCTGTGAAGGAAAATCGGACCGGGATATTGTAGTTATAGCCAGAGGAAAAGAACCGACGACAGGAGAAGACGGCTGGTATGAATTCTTTTTTGAAACGGACCTAAAAAAGAATCCGATTCTTCTGGAAGACGGATCTGTAGACTATCAGAATGCCAAATGGTTTGAGATGGTAAAGGCGGGACAGAAGGTGGCGTATTACCATGTGGCGGAGCCGGGCAGACCCGGTTATAAAATAAACGGAGAAGAGATTCCTGCAAGACGCGGCCGGGAACAGCGATACCTCACCGGAGAGGGATTCCGGCTTATGCCGGACAGGCGTACCTATCTGGCAGCCATAGACGGCAAGATAGAGTTAAAGGGCGACAAGCTGGAAATTACCGGTCTGCTTGTCTTAAACAATGTAAATATTGCCAACGGGTACGTCAACTTTGACGGTAACGTGTATGTGCAGGGTACTGTAGGAAGTGGAAGCCGGATTTTTGCCACCGGAGATATCTATGTGGGCGGATTTACGGAAGGTGCCATCTTAGAAGCGGGAGGGGACATCATTCTGCGCAAGGGAAACAATGCCGACGGAAAAGGGTACGTGAAGGCGAAAGGTGATATCAGAGGTGTCTTTTTTGAATCGGCCAGGCTGATTTCGGAGAGCGACATCTATGCCAACTACTGTATGAGCAGCGAGCTGCAGGCGGGCGGCAAGGTGGAGATTTCCGGGCGGAAAGGCATCCTGGTAGGCGGCGAAATAAGCGCCGGTACCGAAATCCTGGCCTATCGGATCGGCAACGAAACGGGACTTGCCACGAAGCTGTGCCTGCGCACGCGGGACGATGTGTTAAAGGATGAAGCCGTTCTTCGGCAGGAAGAAGAAAAAAACAGAAATGAACTGGTGCTCCTGCAGAATGCATATCAGGATTTCCGCAGGAAACATCCCGAAGAGGCCCGGAATGTGAATCCGGTGTATCTAAAGCTGGAGAACGCTATTTATACGAAGGAACTGGAACAGAAAATGATAGCGGATAAGAAGAAGGAATTGGAGAAGCGTAAAAAGAAAACCCTGAATCACCGCATTGTGGCAATGGGGACCATGTATTCCGGGGTTGATGTGGATATCAACGGACTTAACTGGCATTCACAGGAATTGCGGAATGTGGTGCTCAGGGAAGGAAACGGGTACGTGAGAGTGGAGCAGTTGGTTCCGGATAAATAAATCCGGTGCAAAAGATGAAGGGAAGGTAAATATGAGAAATACAATCCTCATTGTAGATGATTCGGATATAAACAGAGGGCTGCTGAGTTCCATTTTAGAACAGGATTATACCATAGTGGAAGCGGAAAATGGTACACAGGCACTGGAAATCATAGACAGACAGGCGGATGAACTTACCGCTATTCTTTTAGATCTGATTATGCCGGAAATGGACGGCATGCATGTGTTGGAAGTCTTAAACGAAAGAAAACTTATGGACAGCATTCCGGTACTGATTATCAGCGGCGATACTTCCTACGAAGCAGAAAAAAAATGCTTTGAGCTCGGCATCATGGATTATATTACCAAGCCATTCAACAATGTGATCGTGCAGAAACGTGTCAAGAATGCCGCAGGCTTGTATAAATACAAAATGCAGCTGGAAGAAAGAGTGGAGGAGCAGACCAGTGTTCTTCGTAAGGCCTATCAGGCGTTGAAAATCCAGGCAGAAAAGCTTCGGGAAAACAACCAGCAGATTATCGACATGCTCGGTACCGTCGTAGAATACCGTAACTTAGAAAGCGGAGAGCATATCAAGCGTGTGAAAGGATATACAGGAATTCTGGCGGAATGCGCCATGAAGGAGTACCCGGAATACGGGCTTACCGAAGAAAAGATCAATACCATTGTGGCAGCAAGTTCTCTGCATGACATCGGTAAAATAACGATTCCCGACGGTATTCTCTTAAAGCCCGGCAGGCTGACCGAGGATGAATATGAGTATATGAAGTCCCATACTATCCGCGGCTGTGAGCTTTTGGATGAAATTGACCAGGAATGGGAGCCGGATTATAAAAAAGTCAGTTATGAAATCTGCCGTCACCATCATGAGCGCTATGACGGAAAGGGATACCCGGACGGTCTTAAAGGGGAGGAAATTCCCATTTCCGCCCAGCTTGTTTCCGTGGCGGATGTGTATGATGCGCTGGTAAACGAAAGATGCTACAAAGACGCCTATTCTCCGGACGAGGCATACCGTATGATCATCAACGGCGAATGCGGCATGTTTTCCCCGAAACTGATGGAGGTATTCCGCAAAGTACGGAGAGATTTTGAGAAAATGAAATAATATAGAAATAGAATAAGGCATTTGTAAATGATGTATTTTAATTTTTTTTGTAAAATTTGCGTCGGATTATAATGTGTGCTATATTGTGGGTATGACAGAAAGGGGCAACGAAAATGGCAGCAGGTATGGCAGATCAAAAAATGGATACTTCTTTTCTGGAAGAAGTGAAAAAAGAAGCGGCAGATGCCGTGATAGAATTACTGACACAGGCAAAATTGGAAGAAGGAGATATTCTGGTGGTCGGTTGTTCCTCCAGCGAAGTGGTGGGAGAACGCATCGGCACTTTTTCCAGTGTGGAAACGGCGGAAGCAGTTTTTGACGGTATTTATGAAGTTACAAAGCAAAAGGGCATTTATCTGGCGGCACAATGCTGTGAACATTTGAACAGAGCCCTGATTGTGGAAAAAGAGCTGATGAAACGGGACAGACTGACAAGAGTAAATGTGCTTCCGCAGCCGAAGGCAGGCGGTTCTTTTGGCACAACAGCCTACAAGCGTTTTAAGGAACCAGTAGCGGTGGAACACATTTCGGCACAGGCAGGCATGGATATCGGGGATACTTTGATTGGCATGCATCTGCAGGCGGTAGCAGTGCCGGTGCGCATTGCCATTAACCGTATCGGCAGCGCCCATGTGGTATGCGCCAGAACCCGGGCAAAGTTCGTAGGCGGCAGCAGGGCGGTATACGATGAGGAACTTTTGTAAAAAAATAAAAAAATTGTTTCTTTTTTCTTGACAATTTCCATGGAGAATGTTAATATCATTCTTGCGCGGTGCAAACCAAGCAAATGCGGAAGTGCTGGAATTGGCAGACAGGCAAGACTAAGGATCTTGTGCCAGCAATGGCGTGTGGGTTCAAGTCCCATCTTCCGCAGTAAAGGAAACCTTTTATCAGAGGTTTCCTTTTTTGTTACAATGATTGAATGTTAGTGAACATGTTGCATATCTTACTACCGATAGCGATTTCTTCTGATTTTCCGTTTGGTAACTTCTCCTATAATTTTACTTCTAATCTTTGGAGATGTACTGTATTCTCTCAAAAATCTGAAACCTTTAATGTTACAACTTCTCCAACCCGCAAAGCTAATAGTAAAATCTGTTTTGGAGAATGGATAAAGACAGCATTGCTAATCAATCGCTGCTGTATATCTGGTTTAAAAAATGAAAGTTTACAATGGTGTAAACAAATGATACAATATATACACTATTGCACAAAAAAGGTGATGGGATGAAGAAATATGAATATATGAGTGAATTATTACAGGAAAATAATGTATATTTATTTACAGAACAAGTTGAAAAAGCCGGTATATCAAGAACATACCTGGCAAAATTCGTTCAAGAAAATCACTTGGAAAATGTAGCCAAAGGTATTTATATTTCACAGGATACATGGGCAGATGAATTATACATTCTTCAAATTCGTAATCCGAAGATTATTTTTTCAGGAGAAACGGCTTTGTACTTACAAAGTATGATAGACAGAGAGTATTCGGTATTTAAGGAGCATATATGAAGAAACAACAACTTTCAGCGGAACAAAAAAGATTAG
>ERZ773147.349-NODE-349-length-57044-cov-8.846584_pt1 | contig 57044 bp, 57 predicted proteins | sample MGYA00580851_ERZ773147 | MGnify/ENA primary metagenome ERZ773147 (study PRJEB29015, sample SAMEA2737818) | human gut metagenome | biome: human gut; feature: human-associated habitat; material: faeces | place: China | collected 2012 ... | reverse complement strand
AACACTTACAAAGCCCAAGCTCTTATGGAAAAGATTTTTCAATTCGCTATTATTTTTTGCACCGTAATGGTAACTGACAATTGGAGCACTTCCGATTGAATATCCAAGGAAAATTGAAACAAAAATGAAGTTTACATACATTATTACTCCATATGCGGCAACTCCGTCCTCGCCTATATATTCCATAAGCTTATAGTTATAGAGCATATTCACTATTGACATAGAAAGATTTGTCATAAGCTCTGATGAGCCATTCGCACAAGTTTTCAACAAAATCTTCCAATACATTTTTGTCTTGCCTAAATGCAAGGAACTGCTATTCTTGCTCGAAAAGTAAAATAGAGGAATTACTCCACCTACAATCTGACTTATAGCTGTTGCTATTGCCGCACCTGCTATACCCCATTGAAACAATACTATAAAAACGAAATCAAGAACCATATTAGTAACGCCTGCGGCAACAGTTGCACCAAGTCCAAGCTGTGGCTTTCCTGCCGCAACAAAAAAACTTTGAAATGAGTTAAGAAGCATATAAGGAATTAAGGCAGTTATAATCAAATTGCCATATAGAACACAATTTTCGAGCATTTCGCCATTTGCTCCAAGAAGTATTGAGATAGGTCGCATAAAAATTAAGCCTAAAGCTGTCAAAACCGCTCCCAAAACTATAATTACATAAATCAGCATAGAGAAATATTGATTTGCCTTTTCTTTATCACCCTCACCAAGAGTTTTAGAAATTATGGCACTTCCTCCTGTACCAATCATAAATCCTAATGTACCGAGAATCATCAAAAACGGCATAATTAAGTTGACCGCCGCAAAAGGTATCTTTCCTACAAAATTTGAAACGAATATTCCGTCCACAACTCCATATACTGATGTAAAAATCATCATAACTATTGACGGAAATACGAATTTCAACAGTTTTTTAAGTGTAAAATGCTCTGAAAGCTGTATTTTCATAAATTTTTTCCTCCCATAAAAAAATACGCTCGATTATTTTTCAATAACCGAGCGCACTCGACACCTAATCCGGTATGCGGCCTGCAAGGCTTGCGCCTTACGATCCCCGAGCGTTACGACGCTCTACCTCCGGTGACATAAATATGAATCAGCCGAGTCCCGGAATAACCGGGATCCGGCTGACTGTTTGGCGGAGACGGAGGGATTCGAACCCTCGTCCCTCAAGGGGCATCATGATTTCGAGTCAAGTGGTAAAAACCGAACTTGGCGGAATTTGACGGAAGATAACGGCAGATGAAAGAACCCCGAAAATGCCGTGTTTTCAAGGCTTTCCGCACCTCTTTGCATCGAAAACGCAGTGAAAATCCGAGTCTGAAAGTCTCCTCCGATTTCGCCGAGTTCTAACGGATTTCCGGAAAAGCCTATTAGAATTTTTGATAGAACCGAGCGATTTTTCGTCCCAAAATCACGCTTTTGGCAGTGCGTGAAAAGCACCGGTTATGCCGGACTGCACCCAAAGTCGTGTAGCCAAATGCCGGGTCGGAATTAAAACTGCCGTTATCGGCAAAAATATATGTTAAAACAAGTTATATCCGATTGATTTTTTGCCGATAATGTGGTATACTGATTTACGGATAAATAAGACACATTGGAAAGATGGTGTTTATGAATGGTTAGAAGGATAATCCTTGATCTCCCAAATGAGGAAGCCTTGAAATTGTTAGATGAAGATATAAAAGCCCTTGGTATAATAGATGAGGATATACTTACAGAGAGCGACAAAGAACGGTCTGACGAGGAAGAAGAATGAAGTATTTATCCGTAAAAGAGATATCGGCGCTTTGGAACACCTCCGAGCGCAGCGTTCGCAACTACTGCGCGGCAGGCCGCGTCCCAGGCGCTTTTCTGACTGGCAAGACCTGGAACATTCCCGCAAATGCCGAGAAACCCGAACGGAGCAATAAAAGCAAACCCGTGCCGCAGACCTTGGCGGATATTCTCAAAGAGGAAAAGCGCAGCCGGATCCACGGCGGAATTTATCATAAGGTGCAGGTGGAACTGACCTATAATTCCAATCACATGGAGGGCAGCCGCCTGACCCACGAGCAGACGCGCTTTATTTTTGAAACAAACACCGTCGGCATCACCGAGGAAGGCGTGCGGGTGGACGATATCATTGAAACCGCCAATCACTTCCGCTGCATTGATGAGGTCATTGAAAGCGCAAAATCGCAGCTCAGCGAGAAATTTATCAAGCACCTGCATTTTATCCTGAAAACCGGAACAAGCGACGCAAAGAAAGATTGGTTCGCCGTCGGCGATTACAAAAAGCTGCCGAATGAGGTCGGCGGGCGGGAAACGACCTTGCCCGAGGAAGTGTCGGCGGAAATGAAAAGACTGCTCGATACGTATAACGGCAAGAAAACGGTGACGCTTGAAGATATTCTTGCGTTTCATGTGCGGTTTGAGCGCATCCACCCCTTCCAGGACGGCAACGGACGTGTCGGGCGATTGATTATGTTCAAGGAATGCCTGAAACACAATATCGTGCCGTTTATTATCGAGGACAGCATAAAAATGTTCTATTACCGCGGACTGCAGGAGTGGGATCGGGAAAAAGGCTATCTGACCGACACCTGCCTGTCGGCACAGGATACCTTCAAGAAATACCTGGATTATTTCAGAATACCGTATGAAAACTGAAACCCTCACGCACGGCTTATCCAAGGATGTGCGTGAGGTTTTTGTAATATACCGCCTTTGCGAAGAGTGAGAAGGGGTTATTCTCTGAGTAAAGTGAAAATTCAGCGAATTTTCGCTTTTTACGGTTGGCTTTTGCGAAAAACGGATTAGCTGAAACCAGGACCGCAACGATTATTTACCAATGTAAGTCATGTTGTTACCGTAGCATACAGCTCCATAAGGAAGATAATTAACATTCAAGAGCGTTTGACTGAAACTGTCTATTCCGACGTGGTGTACATGTGAGAAAACGTAAATACTACCTTCGCCTGACCGCTGCAGAACACCACCTCATCCCTCTATGCTTGCTTGAATACCGCAATAAGCTAATTCTTCAAGGCAAGTACCCAGACGGCATCGATGAGCTTATAATCAAATACACAAAATGATAACAGGCACGGGAGTCAACCTCTCGTGCCTGTTGTTTGTTAAACCAGTATTATATCAACAACAGATGATGGTGTTACAACATATCGTGTATGTTCGTAATACATATTTTTCCCGCAGCAATGTTTGAATTTCTTTCCGCTTCCGCACGGACACGGTTGCTTTCTTCCGACCACTTCAATATCTTCCCGTATGCGTTGCTCTTTAATTCCTCTAATTGTAACCTTCTGCAAGTACGGTTGTTTAATATCCAAGTACTGATCCAGCATAAGAAATTTTTCCTTTTCAGGTCTTGTATCATCCGACATTTCCAGAACACATCGTTTATCTTCGGGATGTGATACAATACAAATTGCTTGGATAACATCTATCTTATCGATACACTCTATTGCCGGTTCTCCCCAATAAAGCTCTCCCCTAATATGTGGGCAGTCTAAACTTTGCATAGATTTACCGCATATACTGCAATGGGATTTTGAAATAACATATTCGCTACTGGCGAAAATAGTGTATGGGTACAGCTCTTCATATTGGACCAAGAGATCATAGAGCTCATTTAGTTCTAACCTGTTATCAATTTCTGTGAAACGACCAATATATTTTATCGCATCAAGACAGTCTTGGAGTTTGTTCCAAGACTCTTTATATTGACCATTTTCAAGCATTTCAAAATATTGAAGCAAGTTACAAAACAACTTAAAATAATCCTTGAAAATGAATTGTGCATTAGCAAGCTGTTCATCTTTTCTTTGGATTGCAATTTCTTTTATCTCTGAAAAAAGATCTGCACATAGTTCAAAATCTTCTGTAGGGTTATTCCAATTATTTTCTAACAGTTTATGTTTGGTTTTGTTGAGATGGTTACATACTGTATTGATTTGACTTATATCTTTGTTTTGAAGAAAATATTTTAGCATATACTTCCTCACATTTTATTCAGGTCAATCTTTTCGAATGATTCCTTAAATGTTTTAGCGTCACCCGAATAATGAAGAGTTTTTTCTTCATCTTCTCGTTTCACAATAAAAGTAACATCAACTTTCGCATCTTCTTTTTCACGACCTTTAAGTTTATCTTTGATATAGTCCGAAACAAGATTTATTGCAATGGGCAATAAGATGTTTCCAGCAACCCAAATAACAGGCATCCAAATATCAAAAGAATGTAAAGATCGTATTTGAACATCTGAATCCGCAAGTAAATCAATACTGTTTTCGGGATTGTTTTGACGACAGAATTTCACAAAGCTGATTGACTCTTGCGCAAAATAATACTCGTTTTCTTTATATTTTGAAGGCACAACCAGAAAATCTGTAGTTTCAAATTTATTTCGAGTATCTTCTGAAATAGAATTTGTATTAAAGTATGCATTAAAATCAGTTGTTGAACTTAAAATTTTAACATTGTTGTTCATATTTTTCCCTTTCACATTACAAGTTCTGCATTGCAGCAAGTAGTACTGCATCATTTTTTGTAATCCCCTAAAAACAATCCCTCCTAATATTTTAAAGAACTAGTCAACCGAGGCTTCAAATAATGCGGCTGCTGTTACAGTGTTATGGATTTTCTTGAAAGCGGCATAAAGTTTCAAGTAAGTTTAGGAAATATCATCGCCAAGACTAAGAATACAGTTGGTCAGATCTTAATATAAAGTTTTTACTGATTGTACTTACCTTGCATCCCTTTTAAGTTTGAATAGACCAACACTTCCCACTTACCGTATCGCTTACCACTTTCACGGCGGATATAGCTTTTATCTTGCAGCGATTTCATAATTCGCTTGATCGTAGCAATGGATTTTCCGGTTTGTTCTGCAATCTCTTGCTGTTTTATCGCCGGGGTCCTTGCGACCAATTCTAAAACCGCAAGTTCTTCTAACGTACAGTCCAAAGTATCAAATTGATACTTTGAAACTTTAGAATTGATACTTTGGAGAGCGCTTTCATCCGCAAAATCAATGTGCATATAACGGTTTTTGAGTTCGTGGTTTGTGCCGAGCAGGAGATTGGAGAAAAACAATTCCAAAAACTTTGTGGTAGAATGAACGCCCTTTTGCAAATTATTATAGTTTGCCCGGACCAGTGCGTTGCGGAAATACCAGGAGTTTTCACGGAACGCATCGTTATTGACGCGGAACCCAAAGGTTTTCATATATTTAATCATAAATACGGCGGTGGCACGGGTGTTTCCCTCGCCGAAGGGATGGATCTGCCAAATATCCGATGCAAACTTTGCGAGGTGCTTTACCGCTGCTTCAACCGACAGTCCCTCATAAGAAAACTGTTTTTCGGTGGCGAAATCATAGTCCAAAGTTTCTTTAATGCTGTTCCAATCCGCATAGATCACGGTATCGCCGCTCAGCACCCACTCTTTCTTTGTGATGTTATACTGCCTAATCTGTCCGGCGTGGTCAAATACGCCCTCAAACAATCTGCGGTGAATGGTAATCCACTCGGCGGGGGAAAACTGAAACGCTTTTTCTCCCAGCAGCTTCGTTATTCTTGCCGAAACGATATCTGCCTCTTTGGTTTCGTTTTCCGTTTCGGTTCGCGTGGTGCGCTGTTCATAATAACTGTGAATCCGCTTCTGCGCTTCATCAATGGTGATTTTGCCCTCAATGTGATCCTTTGCGGTGTCCAGCAAATAGGCAGAAGTATTCAGCCCGTCAACTGCCTGCAAGCCGATGGCAGTCTGCCACGCCTCGCTTTTTTCGGCTCTGTCGGGTTCGCCCTGCTTTATATATTCTTCAAGTTCAAATTGCCAATTCTTATCCGGCATATTTGCACCTCATTCCTTGCTTAAATCTTCCGTCTTGAAGGTTGTGTAACCCTCGTAATAATAGCTGTGGTCGATGCCTTTCATATAGACCTCACGGCTATCCACATCATCGGTGAATGCGTTTTTCAGAAGGTGTTTGATTTCAATATCTTTTATCGGACTGCGCTCCATGGCAAGAAGATAATCTTCTTTATCAATCTGGCTCCAATCAACGACCTTGTGAAGTTCGGTTTTGAAAATGAGGTCGAGCCAAATGCGGTTGCTGCGCCCGTTGCCCTCCCGAAAGGGGTGGGCGATATTCATTTCCACATACTTCTCGACGATTTCATCAAAAGTGGACTGTGGCATTTTATCAATGTTGGCAAGTGCCGCCTGCAAGTACATCAGCGGCGCAAAACGGAAGTTGCCTTTGGAAATGTTTACGGTTCTCAGTTCTCCGGCAAAATCGTAGATTTCATCAAAGAGATACTTATGGATTGCTTTCAGCGCAGAGAATTTTCCTGCTTCCAATTGATCAAGCAACCCGCTATCAAAAAGTTCAAGCGCTTTTTTCTTGCTGATGCGCTCTTCCGCACGGGCAAGGTCGGCAGAACTTGTCAGTCCTAATTTATTTTCAAGTGCCATATTGCACCTCCGAATTAATTTACAAGATATTTAAGCACAAAAAACAGTCCGACAAGCGCTGCAATAATCAATAACACAATCCATCCGGTGGCTTTCCGCACCTTCTTTTTTGAGGAAACCGGCTGTACAGGATATGTATACTGTAACTGTGGAGATGGGCAGTGCTGTTTTGGTTTTGCGACAGGCTGAGGTCTTGTTGCCTTTCGGTACATAGCAAGCGGGTCGCTTTGATTCATAATTCTATCGTAAAAGTCGTCAATCCACTGCGCATCGCCGTATTCGCACATATTCTCCTCTGTGCAATTTGGCTCATGAGAAATTTGATTTCGAATCCACCGATAGTGCTTAAGACGCTTGAGATCTTCGTCCCAGCCTTGAACCAAATAAGAACCTTTTGGCGTATTTTCCATATCGTCTATATAGGCAGAGATACCGTGCTGAGTTTGCAGCATATCGCCGCATAGTTTTTCAAGATGCTTATATGAATCTATAAAGCCCATAGCTTATCTCCCAATCCACCTTACTTATCCGCCGCAACGCCGGATTTCATCCAGGCGTCCACTTCGCTGATTTTGAATTTCCACAGCCTGCCGATTTTAGCGGCGGGCATTTCTCTGCGTTCAATCCAGTCAAGAACGGTATCACGGCTAACGCCCAAATATTCCATAATTTCTTTCATCGAATACCAGCGTTCAAGGTTGTTATCCATAGCGGAATCCTCCGTTTTCACGAAAATACAATACTATAAAATATATTATACCGCATTTTTTGGAATATCGCAAGGCTTAACAGGGGTTTATTCGGGATTTGCAAGAAAAAGTCATAAATTAAACGGCAGAAAAAAGCCTTCTTTCGAAAAATCGAGAGAAGGCTTTGAAACTATCCCTGTCCGCCTGTGTGCGACGAATGATAAAACGGCATCCTTGGTTTTGCGTTGCAGCTATTGACGCGGAGCAGGTTTTCGAGCGGAATGGCGTAGAACCGTTCTTTGATAAAATTCCCGTTCATGCCGTCGATGATTTTTGCGGACTGTTCCGCATAAGCGCCGGTCACATCAAATTCCGCAAGGCGGACGATCTGAAAGCGATATTTCTCGTCGGCTCTATACAGAATCTCTCCGGCTTTTCCGTCACCGTAAGGCGTATAGGCGTAGGCGGCTGACTGCACGATTTTCTGCCCCTTTTCTTTTATAACCGTTATAGCCGTTTGCTTTAAGAAAACGCCGTCGCAAAAGCCCATGGCGCAAAGTTTCTTTGCAAATTTTTCGATTGCCTCTTTGCGTTTTTTCTCAATGCTTTTTTCGCCCGACGCGCCTTGTCTCAATGCAATTTCCGCATAGGTATTGGGCTTAAAAACGCCGAAACAGTCAAAACATACACCGAGAGAAAGAGATAAAATCTGCTTATCTTTAGGTGTGATTTTATCGGCGGCGGTGCGGAAATTGTCACGGTAAATACTTCGCAGCACTTCATCAAACAGAGATACGGACAGGTCTTCAATCAGCTCGTCCACAACGGTGCCGTCCGCCGCGCTTTCGTTTTCTTCTGCCGGGACAATACCGATAGGATATTCGCAAGCCTTGCCGACAGCAACAAGCCCGGTGACTTTTTTCTCGGAAAATCCGGTTTCTTTTACGCTAAGCGCAATACGCGCATCGGCGGAAAGCTCGGGAGCGCTGTTATAAATGCGCATAACCTTACGCAGCTCGGCATACCCGTTTTGCGTTGGCACGGTGCAGGCGTTTTTTGTTGTGCGGATATAATCTAACTGCCGCATGACCGCCGCTTTTTTCGCATACTGCAAAAGCGGAATGGGGTCGGCTGCGTCATAGCCGAGGAAGGCAAACCACAGAGTCTCCAAAAAGATCTGCTTAATATCTTCGGTATCGTCCGCAGACAGATTATAATGTGCAATGAACCGCTCGGCGCGGATTTGCAGTACCGGCTCATAAGAACGGATAAATGCTTCAAAATATCCTTTATCTTGGCTTTTGATTGCCTCAACAAAATACGCATTCAGATCATCGAACCGCACGCCGCTTTTATCGCTTTCGGTAAAGGCAGATGCGCGTTCGATTTTTTCTTTGCAGAAATATTTGATACGCAGAATTTCATCGTTGATTTTCCAAAGCCGTAAATTACCCGAACGGGCAGAAGAAAGAATATCATTCCATATCGTCGGCTCGTGCAGCCGCTTATCCGTAATGCCGCAAAGCAGTTTTTCGGCTGCCTTTTTGTATTCGGCGTCCATACGCGCACCCCCTTTCCAAAGAAAAATAAATCTATTTTTTGCCCAGTGCCGCTTTTGCCTCGTTGATCAGGTTCCGCAAAACCATATCCTGCTCATACTGATTTTGCGCATAATCAAAATCGATCTGCGCTTCCTCGTAATGCCGTTTGGCAAGTTCGATTGCCTTATCGCACACATCCACATCATATTTGGCGGACGGCAGGTTTTTATTGGTTTTGTGCTTTTCGTTGCGCAGAGAATCGTATCTCTTTTTCCAAATCGCATAGCCGAAACCGTCCTTTTTCTTTTGCTTCGGCATATTCAGTTTATTTTTTGCAACGTATGCGCAGGGAACGCCGTACTCCGGATTGACGGTGCCGCAATACAGCTGCTTATGCGCCGTTTGCATAAAGAAAAATCGGTGACAGATTCCGCATTGCCAGGAGTAATGTCCGGCGGCAAGCCCCTCGAACATATCGGTAACATAAAAATTGAGCATACGGTCGAAATGAATTCGGCGGCCGAGCATAGCAGAGCCGTTTTTGTTTTCAAGGACAACCGGCGCCATCCAAACGCCAGGCTCAAGCGTAAAATTGTGCGTGATTTCAGTGGCGTTTAGTTCCTCGATCCATTCCGCCACTTCTTCTTTTCCGAAAAATTCTTTTGTAAAACCGGCAAGGAGAACTTTGTCCCGAAATCCGTTCTCGGTGAGGTTTACAAAATACATCATCGCAACCTTATAAAAATTGAAGGTGTCGGCACAAAGGTAAATGTAAGATTTTATGAATTCGGTAAGAACGATAACATGGTCATGCATAGCCGTGCCTTCGGGAACAAAATTGATATTCGGTATCGGCATGGAAGAAAAGCTGCGCTGCCACTCTTTGATTTTATCATCACTGAAAAGCAAATCAATATGCTCGTATTCCCCGCGGATATCAAAATAAGAAAACGGTTTTATTTTCTCGATAAGATTGAGTATTTTTTCTACGGTCTCCCGAATGCTTATAAACAGCTCATCGCTGTAATTTTCCGCATTCAGTCGGTTATACAAATCATTGAGTTTATCGCCCGTCTTAAAAACGGAAAGCATCCTGTCGGCGGGGATGTTTAATACATCGTGCGTAACAATTCCGAGCGGCAAGGTTTTGCCGCCTAAAATAAAATCGTCACCTGTAAAGTCAACAGAGAACTTATAGAAATTCGCATCGCCCACAGGTTTTGTTTCAATCAGATTCATGCGTACACCTCGTTTCCGTAATCAGTATACCATAAAATCATTTCGCTGTCATCGGAAATTACAAAAAATTCAGAAACGAATTTTTGCGCTCACAGCATTTTATGTGATTTTTCTGTTTTCAGCCATTAGAGAGATAGGAGAGCGAAAGCATCGGTTCCGCCGCCGCTGCTTTTGCTCTTACTTTTTTTACAAGGAGATTTCAGTATGGCTGACGAAAAAACAAAACTTGCCGTTATCGACGGCGAAACCTTAATGGACATGAAACTTCCGCCGACAAAGTTTTGTGTCGACACGCTGCTGCCGCAGGGGTTATGCATCCTCGGCGGCGCGTCAAAGATCGGTAAATCGTGGTGGGTGCTGGATCTGTGTGTGCGTATTGCAAAGGGCGAACCGATGTGGGAGTTGAAAACAGCCGGAAGAACCACGCTGTATCTTTGCTTGGAGGACACCCTGCGCCGCGTGCAGAACCGTCTGCTTTGCATCACCGACGAAGTGCCGCCCAATGCGTTTTTTGCTACCTCTGCCGGAACGCTGTCCGACGGTCTGTGCGAACAGATACGGAATTTTGTAAAAGAGCATACCGACACGGTTTTTGTTGCGGTGGATACTTTTCAGATTGTGCGCAACAACAGCAACGACACCTCTTACGCAAACGACTATGAGGAAATACGGATATTAAAACAGCTGGCGGACGAACTTGATATCTGTCTTCTGCTGGTGCATCACCTGCGCAAACAGGGCGACAGCGATCCGTTCAACAAGCTGACCGGCACCACCGGAATCGTAGGCGCAGTGGATACCGCTTTCGTGCTGGACAAGAGCCGCCGCAATGCCGACAACGCCACCCTCTACTGCACCGGCCGTGATGTGGAGGACCGCCAGCTTGAATTGCGGTTTTCCAAAGAGGAATTTGTTTGGAAAATGCTCGGCGACAGTATGGAGAATCGGGAAATGCTGCTGCCGAAGGAGATGGAGCTGCTGGTCGAATTTATGAAGGTGCAGAAAAATTACAGCGGCAGCAACACGGAGTTTTGCGAACGGTATAACGAATACGCAGGACAGGCGATATCGGCAAGAGGACTCAAACGGCTGATGAATCTTTGGGAATACCGCCTTGCCGATTTCGGTGTGCGCTTTCGCAGCCACCGCAGCAACGGCGCCCGACTGCTGGAAATTGAGTATTCCTTTTCTGCCGGTGACGAAAGTGCCGTTGGTGACGGTTGAATCGGTGTACCCCCAATCGGTTCGTCCCAAGCGTTCCTTTCGTCCCTGTCGGCGGTTTACAGGCGATTTGTGCCGCTTTCGGCGGGGATAGGGATAAACCGCCGATGCGCCGGAAACAACGCCAATTCGGGGCGTTTGCGGGAGCGTCGGTTTTACCGATTTCCCGGACATCGTCCGGGGCAAGCAGAGCGTCCGGCTGTCCTCGCCGGAACACCCCTTATTCTCGGGCGGCAGCCCGAACCCACTGAATTTAGAAACGGAGAGTGATATTTATGAGTAAACCAAGACTGCGTGACACCTCGCTGACGATTCGGCTGACAAAAGCCGAAAAAGAACGCATTGAACGCAACGCCAAACGCGCCGAGCGCAGCATCACCGACTATCTTGTTTTGCTGTCGCTTCAAACGCCGATTCACGTTGCGGAAGATGTAAAGCCCTTGCTGATCGAACTCAAACGCATCGGCAATAACCTGAATCAAATCACGGCGAAGATCAATGCGGGTGCGTTTCGGTCGTATAATTTTGAAGATATGATCGACGGGCAGAAGAAAATCTACGAGCAGCTGCTTACCATTGCGAGGAAAGGATAATGGCAACGGTCAGTTTTATTCCCGAATCGAGTCAAAGCATCAGCGCGATGAAAGCAGTGATCGAATACTGTTTGCAGCAGAAAAAGGTGGCGGACGAGGACAGCGGCCACCGACTGGTGAGCGGTGTAAACTGCAACGGCGAAAATGCTTTCATGGAATTTATGGCGACCAAGACTGCGCATCACAAAAAAGGCGGAATGAATTTTTATCATTATGTGCAGTCCTTTTCGCCGAGCGAAAGCGTGACCGCCGAGCAGGTGCACGAAATCGGTTTGGCGTTTGCGCAAAAAGCATGGCCGGGGCATGAGGTGTTGGTGACCACGCACACCGATGTTGCACATCTGCACAACCACTTTGTCATCAACTCTGTGCATTACGAAAACGGAAGGAAACTCCGCCAAAATCCTGGAACGCTGACAAAGCTGCGCTCACTCAGCGACGGTATCTGTTTGGAGCATGGGCTGAGTGTTCTCGAGCCGTATAAAAAAGACGGTGCAAACATTTCAAGCCGCGAGTACCGCGCCGCGGCAAAGGGCGAGAGCTGGAAGTTCAAGCTGATGTCCGATATTGATTTTGTGATGAACCGCAGCGGCAATCGTGCGGATTTTATACGGGAGATGCAGCGGCTCGGCTACAAAGTCACATGGACGGACGAGCGAAAATATATCACCTTCACTTGCCCGAACGGAATGAAGTGCAGAGATATACGCCTGCACGACGAAAAATATTTGAAAGAGGTATTGGAATATGAATTCACAATCAGAAAACAGCACACAGCAGAACTCGGCAATGGATATGCTGAGGAAGAAAAACACGCGGACGCTGTCCGAACTGGAACAGATCCCGTATCAGCCGCAGGTGTATGCGATCCCGATAGAACAGCGCAAGCGGGAGAGCAAGCTACTGGCGGACGCGGTGGAGTTTCAGCCGAAGCTGTATCAGATGATCGAACGGCTGGCGACGGCGGAGGAGCTGAGCTACCACTGCATCCGGATACAGAATATCGAGGCGGAGTATATGGAAAAGACAGTGCGGGAAGTGGTAACGGAGAACCGCAAAACGACGGCGCAGATGCAGAACCTCGTCGAACAGGCTGGGAAGAATCAAGAACAGTTTATTTTGAATTGCTCCGAAACCCTTTCAAAGAGTACCGAGACGCTGGACAGCACGATAGAGAAACTACACCGAAAAATATTGAAAATTATGATAGCCGCGACGGTATCGGCAGTGGCGCTGTCGCTGCTGGTCTGCGCAGTATTCTGGAAGCTGGCAGTATAATTGACGGCACTGCCGAAGACCCGGAGGAATGCCGAAAGCGCATTGAGGCGCAGGAAAATGCCTCCAACCTCGGTGCCGTTATCGGGCTTGCGGTCGGTATCCTCACCGCCGCAGCCGACAGCGAGGAAGATATAACCGCCGAGGAAAATGACGGACCTACCATGAATATGTAGGAGAAAGGAATTGCCTATGACGAAAAAAGAACATGAAAAAGAATTGCGCTGCTATCCGGCGGCGCTGACCGCCGCCGAGGTCGCCGAGATCCTGCGGGTCAGCACCAAGACCGTATACAAGCTGATAAAAGAAAAATCTCTTCCGGCGGTAAAGGTCGGCAGAGAAAACCGCATTGCCAAATCGCAGCTCATTGACTATCTGCGGCAGAGAGAACGACCGGGTTCGAACCCAAAGGTCTGTTTTCTTGAGAAAACTCCCGAAAAAGTCTGGACTTGTGCGGTGAGTTGTGATATTGTTCGTGTCGGCAAAAACAAAAAAGGAGTGAACGCAAATGAATGCCATGACCACACTTGCAGCCAGCGTACAGGCTAAGAAAGGCCGCCTTTATGCCGTGATACAGGTCAGAGAGAACGGCAGGACAAAGCCTGTATGGCGTGCGCTGGGACTGCCGGAGAACGCCAACAAATCAAAGGTGAACAAAGCCTACCGAGAGGTGGTGCAAGCCTTTGAACAGTCCTACGCCGAGCAGATCGCCCAAAACAAAAAGCTTGCCTCGGATATCCCGATCTACGATTATATGTGCGCCTACTATAAAAAGATCGAGAAAAACATTCAAAAGAGTACCGCCGAAAGCTACCGCGGAATGATAAACGGTAGAATTCGGCGGTATTTTACTGCCCGAAAGGATTTGACGGTCGACAGCATCACCGCAAAGGACATTGAGGATTTCTACGAGTGGATGTTCGAATCGGGCGTAGTCGCCAACACCGTTATCCACTATCACACCGTCCTGCACAGCGCCTTCAAACGGGCTTTCAAGGACGGGCTCATTGACTCGAACCCCTTTGACCGCATCGACCGCCCGAAGAAAAATAAGTTCACCGGCGAAAACTATTCCGAGGAAGAACTGATTTCCATGCTGGGGCTTATCCGCGGGGATATCATTTACCCGGCGGTCATGCTGGCAGGCGGCTTGGGGCTGCGCCGCAGCGAGGCGTTGGGCGCACGGTGGTCGAGAGTAGATTGGGAAAAGAAAACCATACTGCTCGACACCAAAATCATTGAGTACAAGGAAAACGGCAAGGTTATCGTCGAACCCGTGGAGGAAATGAAAAACAAATCCAGCCGCCGCACGCTGCCGCTGCCGGACCCGGTGTATGAAATGCTGTGCGAGGAACGGGAAAAGCAGGACCTGTACCGCCGTATGTTCAAGGGCAGCTACAACCGCAAATACGATGATTATATCTGCGTCGATCAGCTCGGCGGGCTGATACGCCCGAATCGGGTCACGCAGCGGTTCGCCGACCTGATCAGGCAATACGGTCTGCGCAAAATTCGGTTCCACGATCTGCGCCACACCTTCGCCAGCATCCTCATCAATCAGGATGTTCCGCTGCTGAATGTATCGACCTTCCTCGGGCACTCAGACCTGTCCACCACGGCAAATATCTATGCCCATCTGGATAAGTCCAAGAAACAGGAAAGCGCCGATGTGATCAGCAGTATCTTTAATAAAGCAAAAGAATAATGCGCCCATGGCGGGCGCATTTTTGCTGACGGAAAGGATGATTTTATATATGACCCAAAAAGAATTTATGAGCGGGAGTGAGCTTCGCCAATACCTGCACATCTCCACGCGGAAAATGAAATATCTGATGGACAACAACTATATCCCGCACGAAAACACGGGGCACACGACCCATAAGTACCGAGTGCGAACAGAGGATGCGGTGCGGTTCAAAGCCCGAATGGATACCGAGCCGGGCTTTTTATCGGAACTGAGCGGGATGTTCTCCAACCGCACCGAATGGCATCCGCTCCCGATGTTTGAAGCCACCCCGGAAAACTGCGAAGCCTTTCGGCTGTGGCTGGACTTACAGTGGGCAGAGCTGCCGGAGGCTCTGCCCACGCAGACGGCGGCGGAACTTGTCGGCCACAGCCCGCAGCGCATTCACGAATGGATACGGGAAGAAGCCTTAACCGGCATCAAGCTCGGCACTATACAGTACTGCGCCAAGGCGGAATTCGTAAACTTTATGGCATCACCGCAAAGGCTGGCGCATCCGCGCACGGAAAAATATAAGGAACTCATTCGGGAATTTAAATACATACAGCGCCGTGAGCGTGAAAACGAACAGCGGCGGCAGAAAAGAAAAATGATGAAAGAAAGTACATAATTTATGCCTCACCGGAAACATGGGGTATAAGGGATAATTCAAAAACCATTGTCCTTTCGTCTTCAAGCGGAACAAAAACAGCCTACACCGGAATTATTCTGGTATAGGCTGTTTTATTATTTCTCATCCACTTTTTTTGTGTTGTTTTGCTGTATCACCACGTAGTCCGTGGAAGTGGAAGCGGCATAAGAAACGCCATTTTCAGACTGTGACATTGATAGCAACCGACGGCCATATTCTTCAGGATTATAGTTTGATGGCAAAGGCTCTACCTTAATGCCCAAATCTCTAAATGCTTGGTAGTATTTTCCGTTTTCCATATTGTTCCCTCCCATTATACATTTACGGGTACTGCGGCTGGCATATTCATTGGAATGTTCATTATCATAGCACTTCCAAGATGGTTTTCAACTATTTTTACAGCGCTTGAACTGGAAAAAGTATGCATATATGTGTGGTGAATTGTCAAAACACAGTCCTGAAGATCCTTGCACTCACCGATAGCTCTCTGATCAAGTGTCTCCAATGGGATGACCTTTATTCCCAGCTTCTGACAATCATCTATATGAATATGCTTTGCGTGAGTAAAGGTTTCTTTATGGCTTCCAAGAGTTTCAACTATTTTCTTGGCATCTTCTTCAGGCGCTTCGTGGTCAGTGAGCATATTGGTGCATAACCATTCTGTAACCATTTTATCAGACCAATCGATTGCCTTTTGGCAATCGCCCAAGAAGGTGGGATGATATTTGGAAATAATCACTTGCCATAGAGGGGCAGAAGCAGGATCGGCTTTAATTCCATTTATAGCGTTTTGAAATTCCTCAATAACCCCAGCACAAGACATACCGCCGAATTGTGGATCAATTGGTCCAATGTTCGATTGCTTTCCCATCACGATCTCTTTGCACGAAAGAGCAATCATTGTACCTGCTGACATAGCAATTTGGGGGATAAACGCTCGAATATCATTCCCAAACAGCGACCGTAAATAATTAACAATTGATTCTGTGGCAGCCGTGTTTCCTCCTGGTGTATGTAAAATGATATCCAATCCCTTTGATTTATCCAGACCGTAAACCGCTTGCATCAATGCATTTTTATCATTATCATCGATTGCGACATCACCTTTAGGTTTCTGCAAAAATCCCGAATAATATGCAATTATATTTCTTCCAGTATAATCGTGCATAGTAGCTAAGTATTTCCTGCGAATCGTATCCAATGGATTTTCAACTCGCATACCCTGAATCTCGTTAAGTACTTGTCCCCAGTTAGGCATAATAATACTCCTTTATTATTTTATTCTTCTTGCAATCACGCAGCTACTCTGTAGCGCGTGTAAACATATTCGTAAATGCGCTGGCGGTATTCGGAAATACTGATCTCGTCATAGCACTCCGGCAGCTCGGCCCACAGCGTATCACGAATCAGATTATCTACAGCGGCTTTTGTTTCCTGCTTATCTGTCCAGTGATCAAGCTCCGCAATTTTAGCCTTTATCTTTTTCAGAAGACTTGCGGCCACTTCCTTGATTTTCTTGATATCCGCTTTGGAGAGATCGTCCCGGAAAAGCATATCGTACAGAGAAAGCTCCTCGTCGTTCTCGAAGCCCTCACGTACATACCGCTGTTCCTCTTTATCGAGGCTGTTGGCCAGATCCATAAGATCCATAAAAGTCTTTTCGATGGTGGCACGATCCTGCTCACTGTTATAATCAGTGATGATCTGTTGATACCGCTCATAAAAATCAATACGATCCGGATTATTGAAAAGCAGCCGGTCTAGCTTCTGCTGGATGATTTCCTCCAAATCCTTCATCACGAGGTTCTTTTTCTTTACTTTTGCGAATTCCCGGCGAAGCAAATCAAAATCGATTGCGCTGATGTCAAACCGGCGTGGCTCTTCTTTGACCATCATCGGTGCATCATCGACCTCCACATATTCGCTGATGATAGAATTGATTTCCACCATCAGATCTGTTGTATCAACGTGACGGCGCTTTTTCTGAAGCTCTCCGTAAATAGCTGCGATGGCTTCATATTCTTTGCGCGTCTGTCCGGTAATATCGTCACGATCCGTGTATTTCATCAAACGAATCAATTCCGATGCGTATGTGGAGAAAGCCTTCTTATCTTCAATAGTGCCGCATACGGCATTAGCGGCGGTCTGAAGCAGGGCCAGCTTCGTAAAGTCAACTGCAGCCACAAGATCGGCAAGATCAAAAGCGCGCTCCCGGAGGAAGGCTTTCGCTTTTTCAATCGTATCGAGAATACGGGCTATCAGCTCGTCCTTATCAACGGTCGGATCGCCTCCGGGCGTGTTGATGTTTGCCGTGTAATCAGCCAGTGCCTTGCGGAGAGCTTTCACGATGCCAATATAATCAATGATCAGGCCGTTGCTCTTTCCCTCGTTCACACGGTTGGCACGGGCGATGGTCTGCATGAGCGTATGCGCCTTCAAGGGCTTATCGAGATACAGGCAGGACAGGCACTTCACGTCAAAGCCGGTGAGCCACATGGCGCAGACGAATACCACCCGGAGCGGATTGGACGCATCTTTGAACTCCTTGTCCAGCTCACGCTTTTCCATTTTCGCCCTGTGATATTTGATATCCAGATCCCATTTTTTGAAGGTCTGAATCTCGTTCTGCTCCTGACTGATCACAACGGCCATTTCCGTTTCTTCCATCCATTTCAGCTTGCGCTCCAGTTCCTGCGCTTCTTGCTGAGTGGCTGTTTTGATTTTCGCTTTCAGAGCTTTTATCTCTTCTTTCCAGTATTCCTGAACGAAATTATACATACGGACGCACATGACCTTATTGAGGCACACGAACATCGCCTTGCCGCTGGTCCACAGGTCGGAATAGTGACCGACAAAATCCTTTGCGATAGATTTCAGGCGAGGCTCCGCCGTCATCAGATGGATTTCCTTTGCAAACTCCGCTTCGAGCTTATCCTGCTGATCGACGTCGATGTCGGCATTTTCGATGGCGTCGAGAATGCGGTCGGTGATTTCCGGATTATGGAGATCGAGTATCTTTTCGCCGCGATTCTCATAGTACAGCGGAACGGTCGCACCGTCCTCCACGGCGCGTTTGAAATCGTAAACAGAGATATAGCCGCCGAAGGTGCGCGCAGTGATATTGTCGTTGGACAGGAGCGGAGTGCCGGTAAAGCCAATACGGGCCGCTGTCGGAAGCAGCTTCATCATGTTGTCGGCAAAGATACCGTACTGACTGCGGTGCGCTTCATCCGACATAATGATAATATCGTGATCCGGGTAAATCGGCTGTTCGTCCGACCTGTTGAATTTCTGTATGAGCGTGAATATGAAGCTCGGATTGCCTTTCAGCTTCGTAACAAGGTCTCCGCCGCTTGTGGCGATAAACTGTGAGGCTTTCGTTTTACCGAGCAGACCGCAGTTTTCAAAAGTGTCGCTGATCTGCTTGTTCAGTTCATCTCGGTCGGTAAGAACAACGATTGTGGGAGACCCTGCAAACTTGCGGCGGATCTTCTGGGCGAGAAAAACCATGGAATAGCTCTTGCCGGAGCCTTGGGTATGCCAGAACACGCCCAGCTTGCCGTCGTTGAGCTTCCGTGCTTCATATGCCTTGACCGCTTCGTTGACACCAAGATACTGGTGGTTACGGGCAAGGATTTTCACCGTGCTACCGCCGGAGTGGTCGTAAAGAATGAAGTTCTCTAGCAGATCGAGGAAGTTCTCTTTCTTGCAGATACCGCGCAGCATAGTCTCCAAGGCCACGCTGCCTTGCTCTTTTTCGTCAAGACGCTTCCACTCATGGAAGAATTCATATTTGCTGCCCAATGTGCCGACCTTGGCCTCTGTTCCATTGGACAGCATGAGAAAAGCATTGTAATAGAACAGATGCGGTATCGTGTCCTGATAATCGGTATAGTTGTCATCGTAGGCGTTCTGAACGTCTACGGTGTTTTTCTTTAATTCCACAAAGAGGAGCGGCAGACCATTTACAAAGCCCACGATGTCTGTTCTGCGGCGATAAAGGTCGCCGTGTATTTTCAGTTCTTTGACCGCAAGGAAATAGTTGTTCTCTGGGTGGAGAAAATCAATCACAGCAGCTTTTTTCATTTCCGTTTTGCCGTCCGGACGCTTTACTGTCACGGGAATGCCGTCGCGAATCAGGAAATACTTCTCCTCGTTGACCTGCAGGAGTGAGGCTGTGGACAGACGTCTTTCTAAAACACTCTGCGCTTCAAGAATCTGCGCCTCGGTTATCCAAGGATTGAGCTTTTTCAGGGCAGCACGAAAATACCGCACAAGCAGAATCTCTTTGTACGATTTCCTGCCGAAGGTGCCATCGTCGCCCAGCACCTCCGTGTTATATGCGAATTTCACATCCCAGACAAGTTCGTCCCGGAGAAGGTTTCCGGCGCTTTCCTGCACGAGTATATTTTCTGAGTAATCGTAGCTCATGCCGCCACCTCCTATCCTTCAACAATTTGCTTTTTAAATTCATCAAATGCTTTTTTGCGTTCTGCCTGCTCTAATTCCATAAATGCAAGAAGACACATTTGATAAGTTTCGTCATACCAATGTTCTAATTGCCCCCTGTCAAGTTCGGATACGATTCGTTTATATTTTCCTTTATTTGAGGGATCAACATTGTTATGTCGCAAATTCAAATTATTAAAGAGGAAAAACAGATCATCTTTCAAAGAAGATGAGATTTTCTGCAATTCTTTAGATTTTGCCTCAAGTATCTGGGCAAGTTGCAAAATAATATGTTTTTTCTTTTCAATGTCACCTTTAAGGGCATAATGATCATATTCCAGCACCTTGTATGATAGCTCTGCCGGAATTAGGTCGCTTTCTGATACAGCAATAGCTACAGGAGATTTTTCAACGAAGATCGTTTTTCCATCATCACTTGCAGATGTATATCCTATGGCTTCGATCACAAGTCGAATTTGTTCGAGGATAAATGGAATGTTCACTTCCATAGATGCAAAGCCGCCATATCCTCCTGAGAAGTCCGCCGCTTGTAGGCCGAAGAGCATATTTTGCAGATATTCACAAAATGAAACCAGATAATCAATATCAAAATCACCCGGATCTGCTTCAAAATTGAAGCCATATTTTTGATCGAATTCTTCTATGCTAAGGCATGTCCCACGAAAATAAAAATGAGCAAAGTTCTCCCCAAAAACTTCATATAGAGATTTCGTTCTATGATCAAAGGCTTCTTGATGTAATATCGAATACAGCTTACGATACTCTTGCCTGATATCTACCTTGCCTTCTCTTAATACTTGTGAAAAAGACTTCCTCATATCACACCTCAATTTCGCCGCTCATCAGCTTCGGCAATAGACGGTCACGGGCCTGTGCCGCAAGTTCATTCTCCCTTTGCAATAACCGTATTCTTTCAAAATAAGGGGAGACAATGCCGCAAAAAGCAGTTAGGACTCCTTCACTCGGGACACTCAGCACCAATGCGTTTAAATCCTTGGCATAGACATGAGGTTGTGCGGATCCTTTTTGCAGAGAATTCAGTTTCATCGCATTGGTCTTCAGGAAGCAATAAACAAAAAGCAGGAATGGCGTGCTATTGCTATCAATGTAAGAGCAATCTGAGGCAAAAACATCTATATTATAGAGCCTTGTAAAACCTGCATTAGCGCCAGAAGCACTAACCGTTATAAGCGGAGCAGTTGTGTTTGCCTTGTTGTGATAATATGCTGGCTCCAATCCTCCAGCTACGACAGGGATATTTCCATCTGAAACTTGAGCTTTAGTTATTGTTTTTCCACGTTTAAAGACTGCAATATCACCTAGAGTACCATCCGCCCATCCTTCCGGCACACCGTCAACGATAGGTGTATCCTCATATCCGGGAAAGCGGAAATTGACAAACCACTCCTTGTACAGCCGCCGAGCAGCCTCTTCAAGTAGTTTGATTTGCTTCTGGTTGTTTTCGATGAGAGCGTCGTAGGCAGAAAGGATATCTACTATACGATTTTGCACTTCAATTGGCGGCAACGGACATTCAATCTGTTTTAATGATGAAATTGTTAAAGCCTTTTGAGATGATCCAATTGTCGTATTATTAAGCACCCCATGCCCATCTTTTGATCCGATCCAATAGCAGAGAAATTCTGATGAAAGAGAATCATCAAAATTACGGAACCATGTCAAGTTTCCATCTTTGAAATAGAAATAATCATCTGTGCGAACGATATACGGAATACCAATCGTTCCAACGGAGGTTAATAGCATATCGCCCGGTAACGGAACGCCAAATTTGGATTTTATATCATTGTATTTATCTGTGCTAATGTAAAGAGGTTCGCTTATTGGCTGTCCCTGACTGGATTCAATTATTTCTTTTGAACGATAGAACGGCACGCCAGAATCGGTATATTCAGAGTAGAATATCCTTTTACTTGATGTAATCTCACAATGATCGCCAATCTTTGTTTTCTCCCAACTCATATCCCCATCTCCTTAATATTCTGCGAGATGGTATCCATCAGATCGTTGGATTCTGCCTGAAGGGACAGAAGCTCCCTGTGAATCTCTGCCATTCGTTCGGCAAAATCCACGCCGTCATCCTCCATGGGAGCAACGCCTACATATGCACCAGGTGTGAGCGACCAGCCTTTTTCTTCGATTTCGGCAAGCGTGGCAAGTTTACACAGACCAAGGACATCGGCATAAACACCGTCACCGAACTTCTCATAGAGCCAGTTTGCTTCCTTGGCAACGGTCAGCATATTCTCAATATAGGCAATTCTATATAGGCAATTCTATCGTCATACTGCTGTTGTACGCTCTTCTTGTCGCGTTTCCCGGCGGCTTCCACTTCAGCTTTTGCCGTCTTGCGGAGCGCGGAGAGCTTTTCCTTCAGCGCAGAAACGATATCGGCAAAGGAATCCTGATATACAGCCTCTTTCAAATCGTCATTTTCAGCGGCCTCGGCTTCATCGTGCAGATAGTGGTGGTATTCCTGCAGCAGAGCTGTGTATTTTTCTGTCTCGCCGCGATAGAGCCACACGATGGCGTTCAGGTTTTTAAGCTGCCATTCGCTCCACTCATTCAGCGTGCGGTCTACAACGGTGTAGTAGTTCCGGGCGTCGATGAACAGAACCTTATCCCGGATTGCTTCGCCCTTCGCTTTATCGAAGAACCACAGTGAGCAAGGCAGCGATTTCGTATAGAAGAAATTATTACCGACGGAGATCATCACGTCAACGTGACCGGTCTTGATGAGCTTTTTACGGATATCCTTATCTTTACCCTGACTGTCGGTAGCGGAGGATGCCATAACGAAACCGGCGCGGCCATGCTCGTTCAGATAGGAATAGAAATAGGAGATCCATAGGTAATTGGCGTTGCCGACCTCTTTGTTCTTGTTTACGCTCGGCAGTCCGAACGGAAGACATCCGGCGTTCTCGCATGATTCGGCTTTGACCTTATCTACGTTGAACGGAGGATTCGCCATGATGTAATCGCAGCAGCCGTTCAGGTTGTGTGCATCGTGATAGAAGGTATTCGCCTCGTCACCGGATTTGATAACGCCCGTCAGCCCGTGCACCGCCATATTCATAAGGCAGAGCTGTGCATTATATTCCACCTTCTCCTGTCCGTAGAAGGTCATGGTGCTGTTGGCGTTCATACCGGCGGCATTCACAAAATCTCCGCTCTGTACGAACATACCGCCGCTGCCGCACGCGCAATCAAGAAGAACACCCTGTTTCGGTTCAATGATGTTTACGATCATTTTTACAAGGGATTTCGGCGTGAAAAACACACCGTCATCAGAGGCGATGTTTTTAGCAAATTTATTGAGGAAGTATTCATAGATGCGTCCAACGATATCGCCGCCGACGTCATCAAGAGCACTGTTATTGAAAATGCGAAGCAGCTCCGCCAGCAACTCGTCAGTAAAGTCGGTATAGCTTTTCGGCAAAACGCCTGTGAGCTGTTCGCTCTGATCCTCTATCAGTTGCATGGCGTTGTTGACAACTTCACCGAGGCTGTTCATCGGGTGGCCGGCTTTATTGATAAGTCCTGCTGCCGCGATATTCTCCGGCAGATTGACAAGATACTCGTACTGCGCCTCTTTCGGCAGGAACAGTGCGCTCTTTGCGGAAAAGTCGCTCGCCTCCACGGGCATTACGCGTCCACCTCGTGAGGGACGGTCCTTCAGTATCTCGGCCTCTACCTTTTTAAAGCGGCTGTACGCATAGCGCAGGAAAATAAGCCCTAGCACGGGCATACAGTATTGATTCGACGTCAGCTTTGACCCTGCACGAAGGAGATCGGCGGATTCCCACAGCTCCGCTTCCAGTTTCCGTATGTTAATCATCCTTTTTCTCTCCTTCCGGGTTATCGGGTATAAACTCCATCATATCGTTGGGGGAGCAGCCCATAGCGTGGCAAATGCTCTCTACCTTATCCAAGGCGATGTACTGCCCGTTTTTGATTTTTGTAATTATGTTTGCGGATATGCTAGCACGGCGCATCAGCTCTGCATTGGAAATATCCCGCTCGATCATCATATGCATTAGAGGTTTATAACTCACGGCCATATCATCAGACTCCTTATCTCAATTAACTTATTTAGTATATCACACTTATGTGAAAAAATCAATAAATATATTTTGAACTTTGGACCTCCGGGATTTTTTCGGAGGTTTTTTCATTTTTTTCGTTCAAAACGGTCTCTTTTGGTCAGTGTGTAGAGCTTTACTCTATCCCTAATCCACACGGATAAACGGTGGGGCAGCATTTTTTTGTTTCTGTCGGAGCAAACTGAGCGAACAGCGGAATACAATTCCCTTATTCCTGATATAATAATAAGGGAAAGTTCGCACAACCCATTGATTGTTCCCTTATTTTGTGCTATTATTTAAGGGAAACAGAACGGAGGTAAGGGAATGAGAGCCTTTAACTATTCCGCAATCAAGGAGCAGAAGTGGGATTCGGATATCTTAGGATTGATTGCAGCCATATACAAAGAAGCCGGCAAACAGGAATTGTATTTGAAACAGCGCCCGCAGGAACTCGAAAAGCTCGTTGAAATTGCCAAAATACAAAGCACCGAGGCGTCAAACGCCATCGAGGGCATTGTTACCACGAACACACGGATACGGCAGCTTGTTGAGGAAAAGACCGCGCCGAAAAACCGTGACGAGCAGGAGATCGCCGGATACCGTGATGTGCTGAACATCATCCACAATGATTTTGACGCGATTCCCATTACGCAAAACTATATTTTGCAGTTTCATAAAATCCTGTACAGTCACATGAACAATCCCGTTGCGGGTCGCACCAAAACCGTGCAGAACTATATCAGCGCCACCTATCCGGACGGGCATACGGAAATTTTGTTTACGCCGCTTTCTCCCTTTGAAACGCCGGCGGCGCTTGACAAAATCTGCGAAGAATACAACCGCGTCATAGGAAATATGGAACTGGAGCCGCTGATTGCAATTCCGGTTTTTATCCATGATTTTCTGTGTATTCATCCGTTCAATGACGGCAACGGCAGAATGAGCCGCCTGCTTACCACGCTGCTTTTATATCAAAACGGTTTTTTCGTGGGTAAGTATATTTCGCTTGAAGCCAAAATCGCCAAAAATAAAGATTTATACTATGATGCGTTGGCGCAGTCCCAAAACGGCTGGCATGAGGGGACGGAAAATGTTCTGCCCTTTATCAAATATCTTCTCGGGACGATTTTGGCGGCATATAAGGACCTGGACGAGCGTGTAGCACTTGTGGAAACCAAGCTGCCCGCGCTTGAAATGGTGCGCAGAGCAAGCGAGAACAAAATCGGACGGTTCAACAAGCAGGATATCCGTGAGTTATGCCCGACCCTCAGCGACAGCTCCATCGAGGGCGCTTTGCGCAAGCTGGTATCAGACGGCGAACTGAAAAAAGAGGGCAAAGGAAAAAGCACCTGCTATTTCCGATTGAAATAATTTTTACGGCACAACACCGCAGCCCCGAACCTCATTTGAAAGGTCGGGGCTGCGTGTTCATTTATAACGATTTTTTAATCGTCCTCGTCTTCATCATCCCATGACGAAATAACGTGAAGTTCTCCGCTGTCCATGTCCATAGCCATATTATCGCCCATGCGCATCATCATATTACCGTCGGAGTCGATTGCCATATTATCGGAAACGGTATACGCAAAATCGCCGTCGTCATAGTCGAAGAAATGCTTACTCATAGATTTGCCTCCTCAATCTTCAATAATCTCGTATTCCACACGGGAGCCTTTGACTCTGCGGGCGTGGTAGTGTGCACCGTTCGCTTTCCAGTGCGGGAAGTGATCTGCTTTTTTCTCGTTGGTATCACGATGGCAAATGATGATGTTTTCGAGGACATCGCAGCCGCCGGCGGAAAGTGGGCGGATGTGGTCGAGCGTCGGGTGATAAGCACTGTTCGGATTCCCGCAGGCGGATTTTTTCATCAGCCGTCCGGCGTAATCATACGCCTCCTGCCTCGCACCGAAAACCCTGTTCCATACGTCTATGGTCTTATACTTTGACATTTTGAGTACCTCCTTTTCAGTTGTTACCCATATTCTATAATCAAAACCGATAACTGTCGATGAACCGCATGGTTCAAAAAAATAAAAGATACCCCTCAGAAAGGGATATCTTTCGCTTGGATGTTCATCGTCCGCACAAAACGGAGCAATGTTTTTTGACCTGGTTTTCTTTCTCCGCTGCAATAGTAACCGACCGCCCGAACGCTTATGTTAAGCTGCTCGGCAACCTTCTCATAGGTCAATCCGGATTTTTGGATACTCCTGCGGAGAAAATCGGCCAATTCGGGATCTTTCTTTCGGTTAGATTCCATATCAGCAACCTCCTGGCTTTCGCCGTTGCTTGGCCGAAAGTTGCTACGGATATGATACCACAAGAATTCTATAAAGTCAATCTGAAGGAATTATCTCGCAAAAATAAGGCAGAAGCAGTACTCTGTTTCTTATAAAGTCCTCGATAAAGGCAAGCTGATCTGTCATTACTCTGAGGTTTATCCAAAGAAGAAATAGCCGCAGGGCGTCTTTTTCCGATACATCAATTGCATCGCTGTAATAATCCCCGTGAATGATTGGATTGCGGTTTAATGTTATATCAGAGCTTTTGTGGTTTGCTGTAAGTTTTTTATAGTAGGAATCAATCTTGTTCCATGCCTCTGTATCCCATTCGCCCATCATATCATTAACGATCATATATATTTTTTCAGAGCGCTGACCGCCGTTTTTGTATTCTTTCTTTACTTCCCAATACCCTTCTAAAATATCTGCGCAGCGCTTGTGCTCGTGCTCGATAAGCGCAAACCAGTTTCTTGCGGCACTGCGATAGCAGCCGTTGTACATCATCTCGAGTGCCGCATGGGCATCTTCCAGTTTCCTTTGCAGCAGAATCCCGGGATTCGGCACTTGATAAAATGTTGATAGCAACTCTCTTGCACTCAAGTATTCTGCGCAAGAAAACGATTCCAAGATATAATCCGAAGTGCATTCTTCTTCCAGCAGTGGCAGATCCGGCGTTTCAAGAAAATACAGAAAGACACCATCGTCAGCCAATTGGCGCATTCTTTTACGGTACGGCGGCGTAAATAGAATACTTCTGTCGCTGTCAATCCGTCTGTTCAATGCATCATTTGCGCAAAAGAATTCATAATACGCTTTGCCCACTTCGACATTCAGTTTTTCACATTCCGCAAATTCAGGAATGGTTTTCATTGCAGCCGTTATATCGTGAATTGGTGCGGTGCCGTCCTGTGTGCAATCAATCAACGCTTTCAGCCTGTCTGCATCCGTATCGCAATCAGGCAGTAATTCAAGCACATTTGAGGTTGTCGAAAGCTTTTCAAAGCTCTTAGCAAATACTTCACGGTAGCGTTCTTCCAGACGATCTCTGATTTGCATCTTTTCAGAAGCAATTGCATGAAATCTTGCTTGCTCCTGTATTGCTCTTATTTGCTGTTGCGTCATTAGTCTGCGCTGCTTTTTCAATAGCTCTAAATAAGATGTAATTTCCATCAAAACACCTCTTTGCGTTTAAGTAGCGTGATTATTATATAATAAAAACCTTGTTTTTCAAAGATGCGATTACATTACGGCAAGAAATAAGGAAGTTTTGCCTTTGCGCTATCCGCTTTTTGGCGCCCTCTCATTTTTTTGACAATTCAAAAATGCGGATATACCATTGGGGAGCAAAATGTGCAATTTACATCGAGATTTGCTCCCCAATATAGATGATGCGTACTTTTTTGCAACAGCAATATATGTATAAAAACCCGCATAAACACTGGGTTTATGCGGGTCCGTTGGCGGAGAGGATGGGATTCGAACCCATGTGCGATTGCTCGCAAACTGATTTCGAGTCAGCCCCGTTATGACCACTTCGATACCTCTCCATGTATGTTAAACTCCCGAAGGAGCGTTAACGCAAATATTCGGTTGTATTAGAATTCTCGTTAGAACTCTGTGTGGTGCGGTGACAGGCAAATGCCCGAAACCCGCACGGTTAAAGGCTTTTCGGAAGTTTTACTTCCGTTTGCCGAAGGAGATTTCGAGTGTCGCACCTTCGACCTCTCGGACAACTCTCCGTATATCTCAAGTGTAATCCCTGCTCCGGAAGAATGCAAGAAAAACACGCAAGAACAATATGAAATTGTGAAATCCGAACCCGCGCAAAGCCCTGTGCGGTGGACATTTTCAGCGGACGAAACGGCCGGAGCTTCCAAAAATTTCGAGTCAGTCCCGTCATGGCCACTTCAATACATCTCCATATGATGTAATAACATTTATTCTACTATACTCCGCGGAAAAATGCAAGGGTATGGGGGCGGCAGTTGGTAAAAAAGCAAAACTTTTCGCAAAAAACGCAAAAAAGCAATTGACTATTTCCGTTTGATGTGGTAATATAATTAAGCTGTCAAAAGCAAATGCGCTGTTAGCTCAGCTGGATAGAGCGTCTGGCTACGGACCAGAAGGCCAGGGGTTCGAATCCCTTACAGCGCGCCATTCCGCCACAGGCTATCCACTGTGGCGGTTTTATTATATTTAAATGATGGTCTTTCCTCTATCATCATGGTATAATTTTTTATCACAACTGGGCAGGAGGCGCTGCAATGAGTTGGTGGGTCTACCTATTAGAGTGCCGGGATGGAACCCTGTACACCGGCTGTACCGATAATATTCCCCGGCGAATTGCCCTGCATAACGCTGGCCGCGGCGCAAAATACACCCGTGGGCGCGGTCCTGTTATACTGCGCTATCAGGAAGAAGTCCCGGATCGTTCCGCGGCTCTGCGGCGGGAGGCGGCCATCAAGCGGCTGAATCGGGTAGAAAAACAAGCTCTCATCACAGCAAATAGTAAGGAGAACAGAAATGAGAAATAGCAAACCATATCGCATTATCACCCTCCTGATCGTCGTTATGCTGCTTGCATTGATGGCAGGCTGCAGCAGCGATGCCCCACAGCCGCAAGCTCCTGATAAAACTACTGTGACCGGCCCCGAAGAAATCGGTGAAATTTATCTGTACGGTGAATACCACGCCAATGAACATCTGCTGCAAAAAGAGCTGGAACTGTGGCGGGACTGCTACGCCCGTGGGATGCGCTATCTCTTTGTTGAGGAGGCATACTATACTGCCCAGTACTTTAACTTGTGGATGCAGGCAGAAGACGATACCATTCTGTTGGAAGTTTTTAAAGACTGGGAAGGCTCTCTCTCCTATAATGAGCTGGTTCTGGATTTCTACCGCAGCATCAAAGCGGACTGTCCGGAGACGATTTTTGTTGGGACCGATATCGGGCACCAGTATGATACCACCGGTACCCGGTATGAGAGCTATCTGCGGGCCGAGGGCCAGCTGAACAGCGAGGAATATAAGCGTGCGGATACCTGTGTGATCCAGGGGCGGCACTTTTATGGCGAGCGGGATGAGGAAAAGCAGGATACCTACCGCGAAAATGCCATGGTGCAGAACTTTATTGCTGCGGTGGAACGCCTGCCAGCCGGGACCGATATTATGGGAATTTACGGTGCCGCACATACCGATCCGGCCGCCCTTTCCTGGGGTGGTACGGTGGATAGTATGGCAAAACAGCTGGCCGCCTACTATGGTGATAAGCTGCACTGCACCGATCTTTCCAAGCTCCCTGCGCCCGCGGTCACTGAGATGGACATTATTGTAGCGGGCCAGCACTATACTGCAACCTGGCTGGGCGGGGAGGATGCCAGCGTGTGGTCGCAGCAGTACCAAAGCCGCACCTTTTGGCGGCTGGAGAATGCCTATGCGGACTTTGCTGATGCCATGCTGACCGATGATGTCCTGCCCTACAATAATTACCCCATCGAGGTAGAGGTCGGTCAGGTCTTTGCCGTTGAAATGGTTCGCAGCGATACCGGCGCCAGCGAGTGGTTCTATTACCGCTCCGATGGCACCACTTGGAACGGCCTCCCCACCACTGTGGGATTTGACCCGGATGCGTAAATACGAAAGGCCCCTGCCCGGCTTTGCAGCACGACAGGGGCCTTGCTTTATTCATCCTCTATTTTGGACAGCCGGTGGCGCACCGCTTTGGTGACCGCAAAAAGGTGAAAATACAGCGCCCGGTAGTCCGGTGTGCCGCTTTGCATGCAGGCTTCCTCGCAGTGCTGCTGTTCCTGCTCTATCAGCCGCATGGCCTGCGATACTGCGTCATACAGGCCGTAGCTCAACTTTTCATAGTCCAGCATTTTTCTTTCTCCTGCATAAAAATTGTTGACTCACCCATCATATGACAAAATGTCATATTAGTCAATTGACAATATGACAAAATGTCATTGGGTGATATGATGCAAAACAATTTGCGAAAGCTAAGAAAAGAAAAAGGTTTATCCCAAATCGCCGTGCAGATGCAGACCGGCATCGAGCAGGCGCTCATTTCCAAATACGAAAACGGCGAGCGGGTGCCGCCCACCGAAACGCTGATGCAGCTGGCCGATTTTTACGGTGTCAGTATGGATTACATTATGGGCCGCACCGACCGCAAGGAAATTAACCGCTGATCTCCCATTTGGGGAGACCGACGGTACTTTTTATCGGAAAAACGAAAATTTGTTCGAATTATATGGTTCCAAAATGCCGCAAAGTGTGCTAAAATAGGAGCAGAAGGAAGGTTTTCAGCACGGGGGCGCCGCAGGCAAGCCGCGAAGCGGCTTCGGCGGCCGAAGGCCGCCAGCTCCGGCGCAGCCGGAGCGCCTGCGGCGCCCCACCCGGATTCTGCACAGTCCCATCCCAAGGAGGTACCTCCCATGGCAGCACCCCTCGCGGATCGCATCCGCCCCCAGTCCCTCGATGAAATGGTCGGTCAGCAGCATTTGCTGGGGCCGAATGGCCTGCTGCGCCGCATTGCCCAAAGCGGTACTCTACCCAATCTCATCTTTTACGGCCCCTCCGGGGTGGGAAAAACCACCGCGGCCCGCATCATTGCGGCGGGCGCGGGCAAAAAGCTCTATCGTCTTAATGGCACTACGGCCTCCACCGGGGATATCAAAGCCCTCATTGCGGATTTAGGCGGCTTTGATGCCATGGGCGGTGTGGTGCTGTACCTGGATGAGATCCAGTATCTCAATAAAAAGCAGCAGCAGACGCTGCTGGAGTACATTGAGGATGGCTCCATTACCCTCATTGCCTCCACCACCGAAAATCCTTATTTCTATGTCTACAATGCCATTCTCAGCCGCTGCACCGTTTTTGAGTTCAAGCCGGTGGATGCCGCCGAGGTGGAACGCTACCTAGAAAGTGCGATGGAAAAGCTGCGGCAGCAGTCCCCGGGATTACAGGTGGAGGAGGGGGCGCTGGCCCATATTGCCGCCTGCTGCGGCGGGGATGTGAGAAAGGCCGCCAATGCGCTGGAGATCTGTGCCCTGGGCGCGATGGCCACTACCGGCCGGCCGGTCATTACGCTGGAGGACGCGAAACAGGCCGCTCAGCGCAGTGCCATGCGGTATGACCGGGAGGGCGATCAGCACTACGATCTTCTCTCCGCCCTGCAAAAATCCATCCGCGGCTCCGATCCCGATGCCGCGGTGCATTACTTGGGTCGCCTGCTGGAGGCCGGGGATCTGCTTTCTCCTTGCCGCCGTCTGCTGGTCATTGCAGCGGAGGACATCGGCCTGGCCTATCCACAGGCCATTGTCATAGTAAAAGCCTGTGTGGATGCCGCTGTGCAGCTGGGCCTGCCGGAGGCCCGCATCCCACTGGCGGAGGCCGCTGTGCTGCTGGCCACAGCCCCCAAGTCCAACGCTTCCTATATGGCCATCAATGCCGCTATGGCAGATATTCAAAAGGGCAGGGGACAAGGCTTCCCGCGCTGCCTGCAAAATGTCCACTATGATAGTGCCGAGGTGGAGCAAAAGGGCCAGAACTATCTCTACCCGCACGATTTCCCCAATCACTGGGTGGCGCAGCAGTACCTGCCGGATGACCTGATTGGTACCCGGTATTATCACTATGGCGATAACAAGACCGAGCAGGCAGCCCGCACCTATTGGGAAACCCGCAAAAAGGAGAAGTAAGCATGGGCTTTTGGATCTTTATGTTCTGCTGCACTCTGCTGATCCCCATTATCATGATTATAGCCGGCAATTCCATGCGTCTTGGTAAATTCAAAACCATTAATTCTATCGTCGGCTACCGCACCCGCCGATCCATGAAGAACCAGCAAACTTGGGACTACGCCCACCGGGAGTGTGGTCTGTTGTGGCGACGCTGGGGCAGTACCATGCTGGTGCTTACCGTCATAGCCATGCTGCTGTTTATGGGGGAGGACACCGACCACATTGGGGTGGTGGGCAGCGTTATTACCGTGTTGCAGATGATCCCCCTGTTTCTTTCCATTGTCATCGTGGAAAAGAAGCTCCGGGAAAAATTTGATGAGAACGGCCTTCCGCGGTGATAGCTGTCGCAAGCTCTACCCAAACAAAAAAGCCCTCATAGGGGGCTTTTTATGATGTAAATGGAAGTGCCTACCAATAAGAGGAGGAACCTCAGCGGCTGGTTCCGGCGGCGCTGCCACTGCATTACCATAAGCATAGCATAAAGTGCAGCATATGTAAAGCGTAAATTACACTAATAAATCAGTGTATAATGTAGCCGCTTTGCCCCCTAAAATAGGGGTGAGGTGATAAATATGCTGAGAATAGAACGAGATGAATATGTGAACCGTACTTTCCGTATCAACAAAAAACTGGTGGATCGGATGGAAAAGGTGTGCGATGCCAAAAACATCTCACTGAATAAGCTAATGGTGATCTGTGTGGAATATGCACTGGATAACCTGGAAGAGGATGACCAGCAGGAATAATGGGCAAGAATAAAGAGCCCCTCGGGGGCTCTTTATTTTATTGGAAATTGAGCCTTATCAGCTTACCCGGGCAAAACGATCCTGATAGACACCCAGCTTTTCGCAGATGGCCCGCGCCTCCTCCGCATTGCTTGCCGGCGCTGCTATGGTGTATTCCTTGTCGTCATCAAAAAGCCCGGTCTCTAGGATGTAGCAGCTTCGGTCATGGTCGGTAAACAGCCACCCATAGCCCTCCCCGTGGCCTTCGGTATAAAAGTGGTTATAGAAGAATCCACCCAACAGGCCGTACTCCCTGCCTTCTCCGCTTAGGGCGAAATCCAACTCATCCATGCCGTCCCACAGGGTATAGTCCAGCGCGGCAGTACCCACCACGCCCTGAAAGGTCATAGCCGCTTTTCCCATGCGCTGCTGGCCCCAGGTGCCGCGCAGTGTCAGTGTGGTGGAATGGATCTCCGCGCTTTCTTGTTCCACCATCATGGCGGGCAGCGTTTCATCCACGGCCTTCTTTACAGGGACAAACATGATGGCCGAAACACCCAACAGAATGGCGCAGATCACCGCGACCAGGATCCAGGTCCGCTTTTCCAGCCCGCCGTTTTGATGGTCGGTCAGCCGCTCACCGCTCATAGGCTAGTCACCGTATCCAGTGCCAGCTCCATCATATTGGTGAATTTGGTCTGCCGGTCCTCGGGGCTCAGTTCTTCGTTCTTACCGATGACATCACTGATGGACAGAATGCCCAGTGCGCGCTTGCCGGCATAGGCAGCGTTGGCATACAGGGCAGGCATCTCCATCTCCACACACAGTACCCCCATGGGGCGCCACAGGTCGGTGCGCTCCGGGTGGGCGGAATAGAAGCAATCGCTGGAGAGAACATTGCCGACCATATGCTTCAAGCTCCGTTCCTCGGCCAGTTTGGCCGCGGTGGAAAGCAGCTTCCAATCCGCGATGGGGGCATAGGTGCCGGGCAGCTGGAACTGCGCCATGTAATTGCTGTCGGTGCAGGCGCCTTCGGCTATGACAATATCGCCGAGATGCAGGTCGGGGTGCAGCGCGCCGGCGCTGCCAAAGCGGATAATGTTCTCTACATCGTAGAAATGGAACAGCTCATAGCTGTAAATGCCGATGGAGGGGATACCCATGCCGTGGCCCATAATGGAAACAGGCACGCCATGGTAGGTGCCGGTGTAGCCCAGCATCCCGCGCACAGTATTAAAGCATACAGGGCTTTCCAGGTAGTTTTCGGCGGTAAATTGGGCGCGCAGCGGGTCGCCGGCCATCAGTACATTGGGGGCTATCTGGCCCTTTTGGGCAGCATTATGGGGTGTAGACATAAACAATTTCTCCTTTGCGTTTTAGTTTTTTCTCTATTCGCATTGTACCATATCCGCCCCCCGGCAGTCGAGAGTTTTTTGCCGTTTCGCACAAAAAGTCCGGCCCCAGCCGTTGCGGAGACTGCCGAAATATGATAGAATGAAGAAAAAATGGCGGGGGAGAGGATATTTATGAATACGATGGTGATCGTGATCGCGGGCGGTACCGGCAGCGGAAAAACCACCGTGACCGAAAAGCTGCAGGAATACTTTGGCGCAGATGTAAGCGTGCTGCACCATGATAGCTACTACAAGCGCCACGATGAGCTGCCCTTTGAAAAGCGCCGGCTGCTCAATTACGATCACCCCGACTCCTTTGATACCTCCCTGCTTATCGAGGACCTCCGTTCCCTTAAGGCAGGCCATACCGTCCACTGCCCGGTATACGATTATTCCATCCATAACCGCACCGACCGCACTGAGGAGGTTCATCCCACCAAGGTCATCATCGTGGAGGGCATCCTCATCTTTGCCGATGAGGAGCTGGCCAGCGAAATGGATATCAAAATCTTTGTGGATACCGATGCCGATGAGCGCATCCTGCGCCGCATCCTGCGGGATGTACGGGAGCGCGGCCGCACGCTGGAATCGGTGGTGGAGCAGTACCTCACCACGGTAAAGCCGATGCACGAGCAGTATGTGGAGCCCAGCAAGCGCCGGGCGGATATCATCATGCTGCAGGGTGGCCACAATCTTGTCGCGCTGGATATGCTCATCGAGCGCATCCGCAGCCACATCGGCCAGGAGATATAAGCGCAAAGCGAAAAACAGGGCGTCCCATCAGCGGGACGCCCTTTCTGCATGTTTTTCAGTCTACCGATTTCATTGACTCGACCATATTGATCTTCTTCAGCCGGTAGTGCATCACCCAGTTCACCAGGAAGGAGAACAGGAAGGTGATGAGCGCCGCCATCAAAAAGCTCGGCCAGTAGATGCTCCGCCCGAACATGATGGAATCCACCTCGGCTGTTGCCACCACAAAGCGGGTGAGCGCTGTGCCCAGCAGCAGGCCCAGTCCGGTGCCCAGTATGGTCAGGATGACGCTTTCCCGGTAGATGTAGGCGGAAACCTCACCATCGTAGAAGCCCAGAACCTTCAAGGTGGCGATCTCCCTTGTCCGCTCGGTGATGTTGATATTGGAGAGATTGTACTGCACCACAAAGGCCAAAAGTCCCGCCGAAACAATGAGCACCGCCACTACATAGCCCAGGTTATCGGTCACATTTTTGTATTGCTCCACCAGCTCCGCATCGCTGGAGATCATCTGCACCGTGCCGCCCGCCAGCAGCTTTTCGCTTGCCGCGGCCCAGTCGTCCCGGTCCGCCAGGTCCACTATCACGGCATTGTATTCCGGCGCCTTGCCAAAGACCTCCTCATAGTATTCCGCGGAGATATAGACAAAGTGTGAGGCATAGTTCTCGCTCACTCCGGCAATGGCCAGCTCATAAGTCCGGTTATCGCCGTCCCGCAGCGTCAGGGTATCTCCGGCTTTCAGCCCCAGCATGGTGCCCAGCTTTTCGGTGATGATGGCCCCCTCCCTTTCGGGAGTCAGCACTCTGCGGCTCACCCGCTCCTGCAGGCTGATAAAGTTGGTCAGCCGGGTATAGTCCTGACTCACGGTTAGGTTCACCTCGTAACTGTGCCTTTCATCCACTGCGGTGATGGCCGCCCGGTACTGCGGCATCCACTCTTTAATATCGGGGTCGCTTTCCAGCTGGTCAAACAGCGCCTGCTCCTCTGCCTCATCCTCGGCGGAATACCCCGCTAGCAGATCATAGCGAAATACCTTCTGAAACTGGTTCTGCACGATGTCGTTGATGGCGTCCTTGAGGCCGTAGCCGGTCAGCACCAGGGCAGCGCAGCCCGCGATACCCACTATGGTCATCAGCACCCGCTTTTTATACCGGAACAGATTGCGTACCGTGACCTTGTGGCTGAAGGAAAGCCGCCGCCAGATAAACGGCACCTTTTCCAGCAGCACCCGCTGCCCGGCCGGGGGTGCCTTGGGCCGCATGATGTTGGCCGGCATCTCACTGAGAACTCCGTGGCACACATTGCAGGTCACCAGGGTAACGCACCCCAGCGCCACTACCACACAGATGGCCGCCACGCCCCAGTGGAACGGGGCTTCCACCGGCGGCAGGTCGTACATGATGCAGTAGGCATCGTAAATGACGGTGGGGAACAGCTTGAAGCCCACGGCGAGCCCCAGCCCGCTGCCCAGTACCGTCGCGCTCAGCGAGTAGATAAGATATTTCTTTTGGATCTCCCGGTCGGTATAGCCCAGTGCCTTCAGCGTGCCGATCTCAGTGCGCTGCTCCTCCACCATACGGGCCATTGTGGTCAGGCACACCAGTGCCGCCACCGCCAGGAAGAATACTGGGAAAATGGTAGAAATGTTATCGATTCTTGCGGCGTCATCGCCAAATTCGCCCACACCCAGTGCCAGCTCCTTGCGGGTATACAGGTACCACTCCGCCGGTGAGAGCTTTTCCAGCATTTTTTCGGCATCGGCCAGCTGCAGCTTGCCCCGGTTCAGCTTCGTCTTGCCGTCCGCTATTTTCTGCCGGGCATCGGCGCTCTTTTCCTCAAATTCCTTTTCGCCGTCCGCCAGCTTCACCCGCGCTTCGGCCAGCTCCTTTTCGCCGTCATTCAGCTGCTTTTCGGCTTTCTCCAGCTCGGATTTATAGGTATCCAGCTGTTTGCGGCTGTCCTCCAGCTCCTTTTTGCCGCTTTCATACTGGGCGGTGCCGGCGTTTATCTGCTTTTCCATCTCGGTAAAATAGCTGTTGACGGCGGTCTGGGTGGCCTTTACCGTTTCCGGGGTGACATTGCCGTTTTTATCGTACAGCAGGTCCCCCAGGTTCAGCTTTTTGCCGTTTTGGTCGGTCAGCTCGTTCAGGGTGGGCTTCAGCGTTTCCGCCAGGATGGGCAGCAGCACCGAGTCCTCCGGCAGGTTCACCATCCGCCCCAGTATCGCATTGACCTGCGCCTTGCCCGCCGCCAGCTGTGCCCGTGCGGCGCTTGCTCCCGCCATTTGCAGCTTGGCGGCCTCCAGCTGCTGCTTGCCCTCCTCGTATTTCTTTTCGTATTCCGCATACTGCTTTTTCTGCTTTTCCAGCTCGGCCCGGCCGTCGGTCAGCTCCTTTTCCCCGTCCGCGATCTTCTTCCTAGCGTCCGCCAGCTTGTTGGCGGCATCGGTCAGCTGCTGCTCGGCATCCGCCAGCTGCTCCTCGGCGTCGGCTATCTTCTCCCGTGCTTCCGGTATCTTTTCATTCAGATAGTCCGCCATCTCCTGCATCCGCAGTTCCCCACGGGCTTCTCCCACCGGCTCCAGCGCATCTTTCAGTGCCGCGGCTAGGGTGTCATATTCCTCGGTGTAGCAGTTTAGGTCACCGGAGCCCTCCGCGGTCACATACAGTTCGGTGTAGTATTTAGCGGTAAAGTTCTCCTCCAGTACATACAGGTAGGCATCCAGCGAACCATCCCCCACCGTGGTGCTGCCGCGGCGGGTCATATCCAGGTACATCGGGGAATTGACGATCCCCACGATGGTATATTCGGTGTGCTCCAGCTCATTTTCCAGGTCATCTGTTGGGTCGGCGCTGCCCAAAGAAAGCGTCTGTCCCAATTCAAAGTGGTACTTATACTGTATCTTCTCATCAATGACACATTCATCCGCCGCCTGTGGTAGCTGCCCTTCCAGTACCCGCAGCCGGTTCATGGTTTCGGGACTATCCGGGTTCTGGGGCAGGGAAAACACCCTCGTCAAGAAGTTATCGTGGCACAGGGTCAGGCAGTCCACATATTTCCCGGCATAAACCTGCTTTACGCCATCCACCGCCGCTACGGCGGCCACATCGTTTTCACTGAATCCCAAAGTGGAGAGCACCTTTACATCCATGGCGTTGTAATCGATATAGTAATCGCTGGCGGTATCCCGCATGTCATCACCGGTGGCCCGCACCCCCGCAAAGAAGCCAACACCCAGCGCCACAATGAGCAAAATGGAACAAAAACGGTTCATGGTTTTACGCATGGTGCGCATGGTATCTTTCCGGAATGCTTCCGTCATGAATATGCCCTCCTTTCTTTTTGGTTTCTGCCGGTTCCCGCCTAGCGGACGCCGTAAAATGGGCGATGGCTGCGTTGGCGCCTTGACAGGCATAAGCCCGCCTCCGCTTCGCTCTACCGGGCATCAGCCTGCCTGCGGCCCCTGCCTTGCCCTCCCCGCATTTTCCGCCGCCCGCTTTCTTACCACTCTATTGTGGCAATATTGGCAGGGTGGGGATTATAAATATTGCTGGCGACCTTGCTGTTTCGTATCGTAATGACTCGGTCGGCCATTGGGGTGATGGCGGTGTTGTGCGTCACTACGATCACCGTCATGCCGCCCTCCCGGCAGGCGCTCTGCAAAAGCGAGAGGATCTGCTTGCCGGTATTGTAGTCTAGGGCGCCAGTTGGCTCGTCGCACAGCAGCAGCTTGGGCCGCTTGGCCAGCGCCCGCGCGATGGAAACCCGCTGCTGCTCGCCGCCGGAAAGCTGCGCCGGAAAGTTATCCAGCCGGTGGCCCAGCCCCACGGCCTCCAGGGCCTCGGCCGCCGGCATCGGATCCTCGCAGATCTGAGCCGCCAGTTCCACATTTTCCAGCGCCGTCAGGTTTTGCACCAGGTTATAGAATTGGAACACAAACCCGATATCATGCCGCCGGTAGCCGATCAGCTGCTTGGGGGTGTACTGCACGATGTCGTTTCCATCCACCAGCACCTGCCCCTCATCGGCGGTGTCCATCCCCCCCAGGATGTTCAGCACCGTGGTTTTACCGGCGCCGGAGGGCCCCACAATAATGGCGAATTCGCCCTTTTCTATGGTAAAATTGATGCCATCGCTGGCCGCCGTCACGATTTCCCCAGTGCGGTAGCGCTTATACACATCCTTCATTTCCACAAATGCCATCCTGTCGCCCTCTTTCTCTCTCCCGGCTCATTTCTGGTTGCCTTTTTGTCCGGATTGAATTATACTGATTTTATCACTTTTCATTGGGGATTTTCAACTGCCCACCGGCAGCGGGAGCCCAAAAATTTGTTATTTAACGGAAAGTTTACATTCCGTCCGCAAAAGGGAGGAACTTCATCATGGCAAAAAGAGATTTGGCCGCCGAGCTGCTGCGGGAGTTGGGGCAGGACCGTACCCAGTACCACTCCGGGGAGGAGCTTTCCGTCCGGTTGGGCGTCAGCCGCACCGCGGTGTGGAAGGCCGCCTGCCGCCTGCGGGAGCAGGGCTATGCCATTGAATCGGTCACCCGGCTGGGCTACCGCCTTACCGCCCTGCCGGATGGTATGACAAAGGAACTGCTGGAGCAGTACCTGCCGCAGGGCAGGGGAGAGACCGTCATTTGCTACGAGGAGACCGATTCTACCAATACCCGCGGGATGCAGCTGGCCCTGGAGGGCGCGCCCACCGGCACCGTAGTGCTGGCCGACCGCCAGACCCACGGCAATGGTCGCCTGGGCCGCAGCTTTGCTTCTCCGGCCGGGCAGGGGGTCTATCTCTCTTATCTTCTCCGCCCGGATTTTGACCCCGCCGCGCTCAGCCTGCTTACCAGCTGCGCCGGGTTGGCTGTCTGCCAGGTGCTGGAGCAGCATGGCTTGGCCCCTGCCATCAAGTGGCCCAATGATATCATCCTCGACCGCCGCAAGGTCTGCGGCATCCTCACCAAGCTCACCAGCGATGCCGAAAGCGGCACCATCAATGGCGCGGTCATCGGCATCGGCGTCAATGTCACCCAGCAGCCGCAGGATTTCCCCGAGGAGCTGCGGGATAAAGCCATCTCGGTGCGGGAAGCGGGTGCTGCCGTTCCCCGGGCCGCCATTGCCGCCGGTATCATCACCCGCCTGGATGACCTCTTCCTCCGCCAGCACATTCTTTCCCAACCGGCCGAAAACCTGATCGGGGAACTGACCCGCCGCAGCTGTACCATCGGCCGCCGGGTGGAGGTCATCAGTCCCACCGGCCAGTATGAGGCGCGGGCCGTTGCCATTGCCCCCGATGCCGGTCTCATCGTTGAGCTGCCGGATGGTTCCCGCCGCACCGTTTCCAGCGGGGAGGTCAGCGTCAGAGGTCTTTTGGGCTATACTTAATAAAGGAGCTTCTCTTACTATGTCACACCCTACCGAGCGCTGTGAATTGACCAATCTGTGCATGATCACCGATGCCGAGAACCGTATCCTCGTGCAGGATCGTACCGATCCCAGCTGGCCGGGCATCTGCTTCCCCGGTGGCCATGTGGAACCCGGCGAATCTTTCGTCGCTTCGGTCATCCGCGAGGTACAGGAGGAAACCGGCCTTACCATTCAGGATCCCATTCTCTGTGGCGTCAAGCAGTTCCCACGGGAGGATGGTGCCCGCTATGTGGTGCTGCTATTCCGTGCCGCCCGCTTCACTGGTACGCTTACTTCCTCCTCGGAAGGTAAAATGCTTTGGCTGACCCGCGAGGAACTGAAAGGCCACCACCTTACTTCCGATTTTCTCGAAATGCTCCGCGTCTTTGAGAATCCCACCCTCAGCGAGTTCTACTATTATCAGGCTCCCGGCTTCGAAGAATGGCGCCACTCCCTGCTGTGACCCACCGGCGGGCGCACCTCCGCTTTTGTCGTGCCGCACCTCCGTTTCGCTCCGGGCGGCCCTCCCCGCTCCGGTGCGCCCCGCCTGCCCATTTATCCCAATCCAAGAAAAATCCCCCGACCACACCCGGCCGGGGGATTTCCCTTCTCTATGCTTTATCGTGAAAGGAGTATGCTTAGTCTTTCTTGCGGAACTTTTCGGGCACCACATACAGCCCGCCGGAGCACTCCGCGATCTCCTCCAGGTTCTTGCAGGCCAGCAGGTCCTTGGTGGCCATGCTGCGGTCAATGCCCAGGTCCTCGGGATAGGCTACCTTGCCCGCCTTGCGGAAGGCCTCGATCTGCTCCTTGGTCACCATCTCGCCAAAGGGAGTGCCTTGGGCGATGGAGGCCAGCATCAGACGGCGCTCCTCGGCGTCCTCAGCCATGTAGCAGTAGGCAATGCCCTGCTCGGTCACGGTGTGGCTCACATCCTCACCGTAAACCATAATGGGCGGGGCCTCCATCCCGGCGTCACGGCCGATGGCGATGGCATCCAGCTCCGGCACAAAGTTATTGCCCTTCTTGCCGCTGCTCTTCAGCATCTGAATAACGATCTTCTGACCGCCGTGCAGGGTGTCCTTGCCTTCAACAAGGCTGTGGTAGGCGGGGCTGCTGTGACGGCGTCCGCCGGGGTTGTGGCCCATATTGGGTGCACCGCCAAAGCCGCTCAGACGGCCGGCGGTCACGGTGGAGGAGTTGCCGTAGTAGTCCATCTGAAGGGTAGCGCCCAGGAAAGAGTCAATGGCATACAGACCTGCCACCTGTGCCAGAGTACGGTTGCTGCGCAGGGTGCCGTCTGCACCGGTAAAGAAGATATCACTGCGCTCCTCGGTGTATTTTTCCATACCCACTTCGCCGCCAAAGGCGCAAACGCTTTCGACCCAGCCCGCTTCGATGGCGGGGATGAGGGTGGGATGGGGGTTCAGCACCCAGTTGCGGCAGATCTTGCCCTTCAGGCCCAGCTGCTCGCCGTAGGTGGGCAGCAGCAGCTCAATGGCCGCGCCGTTAAAGCCGATGCCGTGGTTCAGGCTCTGTACGCCGTGCTTGGCGTAAATGCCCTTAATGACCATCATGCCCATCAGGATATCGGCATCCTTGATGAACTGGGGGTCACGGGTGAACAGGGGCTCCATGGGGTAGGGCTTATCGGCAGGGACGATGAAATCTACCCAGCCGCCGGGGATATCTACACGGGGCAGGTCCTCTACGATCTCATTCACCTGCGCAATGACAATACCGCTCTTGCAGGCCGCGGCCTCTACCAGCGTGGGGGTTTCCTCGGTGCTGTAGCCGGTAAACAGGTTGCCGTCCTTATCGGCCTTATCGGCAGCCACCAGGCATACATTGGGGATGAGATCCACAAACAGGCGGGCATAGATTTCCAGGTATGTATTAAAGTTGCCGATCTTCACCTTGCCCTCGGCCAGCATCTCGCTGAGTCGCTGCGCCTGCGTACCTGCAAAGGCGAAATCCACCGTGCTGGCAATGCCCTTCTCAAAGTAATCCAGATGCTCGCTGCGGGAAATGGAGGGAATGATCATGGTCAAGTCGTGCACCACTTTGGGGTCCACTTCTGCCAGAGAAGCCGCCAAGAAGGCCGCCTGCTTCTGATTGTCGCCCTCCAGCACCACCTTATCGCCGGGATGGATCACAGCCTCCATCAGCTTTACTATGTTTTCTGTCGCCACCGTTTTGCCGCTGCAAAGGGCCGCGGCTGCGTTCAGCCGTTCCTCCTTGGAACGGCGCTGATTATCCCAGGACATAGTTATAGAACCACCTTTCACTTTCACTCTCAACAAAATTCGGCCTAATAGCCCATGTTAAGCTTTAGTATAGCATTGACTTTCTATAATGTAAAATATATAATATGACTAAGATCAATAACACGCACGCTATATGCACATTGCACGAGGTATCTTCATGGAAATTACACATCTGCGTTACTTCAAAAAAACAGCGGAACTGGAACATATCACAAAGGCGGCCCAGGAACTGCATGTGGCCCAGCCTTCTCTCAGCCGCACCATCAGCATGCTGGAGGATGAGCTCAAGGTCAAGCTCTTCAACCGCAAGGGCAAAAGCATCGAGCTGAACGAATACGGCATCATCGTGCTCAACCACACCAACCGCATCCTCAAGGAGCTGGAGGCCATCCACCGGGAGATCGACGATGCCCGGGAAAACAGCGTCATGAATGTCACCTTCTCCATGAATGCCGCTTCCACCCTCATCCCGCGGCTGGTGCGCGGCTTTAAGGAAGAACACAGCGATATCCGTCTGCACATCCTGCAGGAGGACCTGGTAGAGGATAGTGGCCAGAGCTGCGATCTCACCCTCTTCGCGGGCAGCCAGCCGGTTTCCGGCCCCTATTGCACTACCCTTATCGAAGAGGAGATTCGCCTGGCGCTGCCGGTCACCAATCCGCTGGCCCACTTCGATTCCCTCACCCTCGATCAGGTCTCCAAGGAGGAGTTCATCTGTCTGCAAAAGGGCAAAAATCTCCGCAGCATCACCGATGCCTACTGTAAAATGGCCGGCTTCGATCCCAATGTCGTCCTGGAAAGCGACAGCCCGGAAACCGTCCGTGAGCTGATCCGCGCCGGCATCGGCATCTCTTTCATTCCCATCCTAACTTGGCAGGATATGGAGGATGAACACATCGCCCTAGTACCCATTTCCACCCCCCACTGCCGCCGCTACATCAATCTTTCCTGGCGGGAAAGCAGCTACCTTTCCCCGGCGGCCATCCTCTTCCGGGATTATCTCATCAAGCACTTTGCCGAACTGGTCAAATAACCCTTTGTCCCCGCCGTCCGGCGGGGGCTTTTGTTCCGCATCGCCAAATCTCATCCGAAAAATTCGCAAAATCAAGAATTATTCCTGAATTTATGGTTGATTTTTCAATCGAATTGTCCTATGATATAAGAGTAATATAGTATCAAATGATAGGAGGTGCTGCTGTGTCGCATCTTTCCAAGGTACAGGTCGCCATCCGGGATATCGATGTACTGGGGGAGGCCCTGCGGGCCATCGGCCTGCGCCGCGTGGCGGAGGTTCCGGAAAACTACGAGTTTGCCGGGACCTTCAATACCTGCGATGTCATCGCCGTCAATGCCGTCAACCGCGTTATGGCTTTCAAATTTGTGGATGGCGAGGCCGAGCTCCATTCCAATCTCGAACCCGGCGATTTCGAAAAGACCCGGGATGAACTGCTGCAAAAGTACGCTGTGCTGCTCCTGCGCAAAACTGTGGAACAGGAGGGCAAATTCCAGGTGCGCGAGCAGGAAACCCTGCCCGATGGCACCGTCCGCATCAAGGTAGGAAGGTGGGTGTGACCTATGGCGGAACAGACTGTAACTTACCTCATTGGCAAGGATGGCAAGATCACCGTGGAGGTCAATGGCGTCCGCGGCCCGGCCTGCCGGGAGCTGGTAAGGGAAACCGTCGAAAAGCTGGGCGTGGAGCTTTCCGTCGAGCTCAAGCCCGAATACTTTGACCAGGCGGAGGAAAAGGAGCAGGAGAAAAACCGCTTCTAAGCCAAAGCGTCAGGAGAGGGGGGAGGCAGCATGGCGTCTGCGCTGTGGCTCGGTTCCATGGAACCGCAGTGGCTGGCTCCCTTTTTGTCCCTGCCGGTGCAGGTAATGGTCACGCCGGAGATGATGGTCCCCGTCCTGCCGGGCCAGCGCTTTTTTACTCCCTCGGATGATAGGGAAACGATCGCCGCAGCCCTTTCCGGCCGGGATATCTACTTCCTTGCCGTCACCGATTGGGAAACGGTCGTGATCCCCGCAAACCATGGCCGCCTGCTGGCTTTGGGGCAGGTCCCGCCGCCCCCCGGCAGCCCTGTGGGTTTTCTTGCTACCCCGCCGGATGAGCAGTACCCGGCCCTATGCCGCCTGCTGCCCCCCGCCGAACCGGAAACCCTCTACATCGCCGGTGGGGAAGTGCGCTGCTCCGTCTGGGAGGAGGACTACCTCCCCCTGCTGGAAAGGCTGGGCCGCCTATGAAGGTGGGTAAATTCTACCGCAACCGGGAGGAACGCTGCATCAGCGGCGGTACCGGCTGCGGGGTCGTCTATCTTTCCGGCTGCGATATGCACTGTGCCTATTGTCTGGTCCATGATATCTCGCAGGGGGGAAAGGGCATGCCCTACACCCCCCGCCAGCTGGCGGAGCTGCTGCTTTCTCTGCAGCAGCGCGGTGTCAGCCACATCAGCCTCGCCAATGTGGAACCCTCCGCCGACGAGGTCATCGAAGCCATTGCCATCGCAAGGAAACTGGGCCTTACTGTCCCGCTCTGCAATAATTTCAATGGCTATGCTCCGGCCGCCATGACCGAGCGCCTGCTGCCTTATTTTCAGGCCTATATCATGGATTTCAAATACGCCGATGATGCCTTGGGTCAGCGCCTTTCCGCCGTTCCGGCTTATCCCGCCCATGCCCGGGCCAATCTGGCCCTGCTTTCCGCCCGCTATGGCTCCAATCGCTATGATGCGGTCGGCCTTCTGCAAAGCGGTGTGCTGCTGCGGCATCTTATCCTACCGGGGCAATGGCAGAATACTGAGGACACCCTCCGCCTGCTGGCCCAAAATAATCCCTGCGGCTACCCCTTGTCCCTCCTCCCGGATTTTGTCCCGGAGGGCAATACCGCCGCTGTACTGCCGCCGCCCTATACCGTCCCCCCGGAATGCCTGCGCGGCTTTACGGATCTTGCCCATTCGCTGGGGCTTTCCCTCCTGTAATTTTCGCGGCTTCGGCCGGTGAAAATCGCAAATGGCCGCGTTGCCCCCTCACGATACATCAGTCCGCCTTTCGCCGGACAAGAGTATCGCGTCGGCGGCGCCTTGCCCTTTGCCGATTTTCCCTCGTCCTCGCCGCTTACATCCCATCGCACTTACACTCCCTTTCCCGAAAGGAGAAAAAATATGAACTTCCGTGAAGAATTCAATCTGTCCATCCGCGCCCGCTGCGCCGTGCTGTATGTCACCACCCGGGAGGAGGAACGCCTCCTTTCGGTAGTGAAGGACTGCGCCGCCGAGCTGGAAAATATGCGGGTCGTCAGCTGGGATTTCGCCTCCGGCTTTGATGTCGGCGTGGCTGTGGGCAAGGGCAATCCCATCGCCGTGCTGGATTTCATCGCCAAAGAACCCGCCGATACCCCCATTCTCTATGTCCTCAAGGATTTCCACCGTTTCCTGGAGGACAATATGGTCTGCCGTATGGTGAAAAACCTTGCCGTGCAGCTCAAGCCCCAGCAGAAGAGCATCCTCATCGTCAGCCCGGTGTATAAGGTCCCGGAGGAGCTGACCTCCTCGGTCAGCGTGCTGGAATTCCAGCTGCCCACCCTGCCGGAGCTGCGGGAGTACATCACCAATATCACCCAGAATGTCGTAGTGGATATGGATAAGGAGGGCTTCGAGCAGTTCGTGCGTGCTTTCCAGGGACTCACCATCTCCACCGTCAAGACCATCCTCTCCAAAGCCCTGGCCCGCAGCGGTAAAATCTCGCTGAATGACCTCCAGCTTGTCCTGGAGGAGAAAAAACAGGTCATCCGCAAAACGCAGGTGCTGGAGTTTTTCAATGCCGAAGAGACCATGGGCTCTATCGGCGGCATGGATGTCCTCAAAAGCTGGATCGTCACCCGCGGCATGGCCTTTTCGGAGCAGGCGCAGCAGTTTGGCCTGCCCTACCCCAAGGGCGTGCTCATCGTCGGCATCCAGGGCACTGGCAAGTCCCTCTGCGCCAAGGCCATCAGCCAGCAGTGGCACATGCCGCTCCTGCGGCTGGATGTCGGCCGTCTGATGGGCAGCTATGTCGGCGAGTCGGAAGCCCGCACCAGGGAAATGATCCAGATCGCCGAAGCCATGGCCCCCTGCGTCCTGTGGATCGACGAGGTCGATAAGGGCTTTGCCGGCATCGGCGGCGTGCAGGGGGATAGCGGCGCCCAGGCCCGTGTGTTCGGCAGTTTGATCACATGGATGCAGGAAAAGAAATCCCCCGTTTTCATCGTCGCCACCGCCAATAATATCGAGCAGCTGCCGCCGGAATTCATGCGCAAGGGCCGCTTCGATGAAATATTCTTCGTCAATCTTCCCACCGAAAAGGAACGGGTGGAGATCTTCCGGCTGCACATCAGCCGCCGCCGGGATATCGCCGTCAAGAATTACGACCTGGCCGCCCTGGCCAAAGAGACCAAGGGCTTCTCCGGCGCCGAAATTGAACAGGTCATCAATGACGCCATGTTCCAGGCTTTCTCTCAGCAGCGGGATTTCACCACCGAGGATATCCTCGCCGCCATCCACAGCACCATTCCGCTCTCGGTCAGCTTCCGGGAGACCATCAATAAGCTCATTGCCTGGGCGGGCAGCGGCCGGGCCCGTATGGCCAGCAGCCAGCAGGAGGCCAATGAATCCGCCGCGGGCGACCAGTTGTATTACAGCTACCAAAACGGCACAGGGGATGGCATCCAATGAAATCTTTCGCCAATGACCCCTCCCTCGACCGGGTCCTGCTCATCAGCCGGGAGGAAATGGGCGGCGCGGCCGGCGGCTTCGATCCGCTGCACCCGGTCTACACCCAAACCGAAGGCGCCGATCCCTTCACCTACCGCAATGACTTCTGCCACATGCGCCTTTTGGCCGATGGCACCATGGAGCTGACCGAATCTGGCCGGCCCGCCCGCTTTGCGGAGGAATGGCGGCAGCTGCTTTCTCAGCTGGCCGCCTGCCGCACCCTCACCGATCTGCGCATCTATGATTACGATGGGGATGAGCCGCCCATGGCAGCCGCCCTTACCACCTATGGCCGCCTGCTGCTCTACGGCAATGCCGGGGAATATGCCCCGGCTGCCGGGTGGCAGGGTGTTGCCCGTGTTTTCTGGGATACCGATGGCTTCGGCGCCCTCTGCGAGGATGAAATGTTCCGCGCGGTGGGGGCCCTTTCGGCATTAGATGGCATCGGGGAGATCGAGCAGGCGGTCGGATCGGCGCTGCCGGGGCATTGCAGTCCGGTGGCCTATCTGCTGCAAAAAAACGGCACCGTCACCCTCTTTGACCGCAAAAATAAATCCATCCAGCGCCCGCGGGAGCGCGTGCAGAAGATCGCTCTCGTCCGGTACAATCCCTACGGCGTTTCCACCTGGGTCGCCCTTTCCAAGATCACCGGGCGGTTTTTGTGCAGCGAGCCCCGCGATTCCATCTCGGCCGATTTCTTCGGCGGGGATTACACCGATATTATCGCCCCCAACCGCTTCCGTCAAAAGATCGCAGATTTTGCCGCTGTGCCTCGCCGGTATCTCGCTGTCCTCTACCAGAACGGCTATCTGCGGGTGTTCGGCTCCGGCTACCACAGCGGGGATATCCTCTGCGAGGATGTCCGGGGTATTGAGCTGGAGGGGGAGGAGCTCATCGCCTATCTCCCCGCCGATCTTTCCTACGCCCCCGCCATCGATCTGGAGGAGCCGGAGGAGGGCGATACCCTTTCCCCGGCGGAAAGCATCGTCACACTGGGCCAGCCGGTGGATCTTCCGGCCATTCTCTCCCTGCTGCGGCAGCGGGTGGAGGGTTGGCGCCGGGCTGAAGAACTGGCGCCCCCTGCCGCCAAAAAGCCGGTGCGGGCCATCCGCCGCAGCGAAAGATACATCTACTTCCTGTACCGGGATGGCACCGTGGAAGCCGCCCTGCTTACCCACACCGGCCACAGCCCGCACGGTGAAAACGCCGTTTCCCACTGGAAAAATGTCCGGGAGGTCATCCCCGGCCGCCACCAGACCTTGGCCCTCTGCGAGGATGGCTCTGTACTGGCCGCGGGCCGGGGCTATGGCCAGCCCTATGCCGTTTCCGCCTGGAAAAATGTCACACAGCTTTATCAGTCCTCCGGCCTGGCGGCCGCCGTTACCGCGTCGGGCATGGTCTATGCCCAGTGGGCCGATACCAACGAGCCGGTGCAGGGCACCGAACAGTGGCGGCATATCACCCAGCTGGCCCTGGGGGATGATTTCATCCTGGGGCTGACGACCGCGGGCCGGGTGCTGGCTGCCGGCACCAATGAGGAGGTCACCGCCGGGGTAAAGAACTGGGTAAACATTACCCAGATCGCCGCCGTTTCCGAGGCGGCTGCCGCCCTCACCGGGGCGGGAACCGTCCTCTCCTGCGGGCACCCCCGTTTCCTGCAGTACCAGGGAATGGAGGAATGGCGTCACATCCGCCAGCTCATCGCTTTCCAGAACGGCGGCTCGGTTTTTGTCGGGCTGGATGACGAGGGACAGGTGCATTTCAGCGGCAAATGGAGCCATGGGGCTCTCTGCCGCACCGATAGCATCACCCCCGAAAAATGGTCGGGGCTTCGGCGCATCTGGCAGGAGGGCTACTACCTGCTGGGCGAAAAGCGGGATGGCTCGGTCATCTGGGAAAGCACCCCCACCGAACGGGCGGGGCTGCCCCCGGCTGATGACCATATCACCGACTGGACCGAGGTGACCGATTGGGTCATCGAGGGGGAATACCTCATGGCCATCTTCCGGGATGGCTCCATCGGCTGGGAGGGCGCCCGCCGCCGCCCGGAAAAGCGCCGCATCACCGAGGGCTGGCGGAACATCCGCCGGTGCCTTTTGTGGAGCATTGCCGGGGGCCGCAGCAACGCCATGGCCGTGGATGCCGCGGGAAGGCTCTTTTCCGACCAAAGCGGCCCGGAGGGCGAGTTTTTCCGGCAGTTTACCGGGGTGCGCCGCATGGCGGTGTTCCAGCCCTTTTTGCTGGTGCTGCATGGGGAGATCCTCTCCTTCGTGCTGTTTGGCAAAAACGGCTTCGAGCGGCACGACCTGCCCCAGGTGGAGCAACTGCTGACCGCCGAGGAGAGCAAAACCGTGGTGGTCACCTTCACCGATGGCCGGGTGCGTTCCTTTGGCCAGACCCTGTACGACAGCACGGTGGACCCCGCGGCGAAAGCCGTCCGCTTCTACGGTGACCGCAGTGATTACCTCGAAAACGATACCGACCCGTTCCGCCACTTTGAGGGGGTCATCGGGCTGCAGGGGGCTGGTACGCCCTTTGTCCTCTCGGCCCATAATTCCAAAGTCAGCGAGAACTTTTACTCGGTGCAGCAGCTCATGTATTTTGCCGGCATCCACTATGCCGCCGCGGTGGAACCGCTGGGCGACCTGCTTTTAGCCGACGGCACCTGCCGCAGCCGCCGGGGCGATCTCTTTGCCAAGTGGGTGGGCATTATGCAGCTTTCCAGCTGTCCCACCCATACCGTCGGGGTCACCACCTTCCACACGGCCGTGGTTTACGGCGACGGGGAATACGGCAGCTGCAGCGTGGATGCCTATATGGGGATCGTCCAGGCCTTTGCCCTGCCCCATGCCACCGTTCTGCGCCAGGCCGATGGCACTCTGATCTCCCTCTGCGAAAAGCTGAGCGAGACCCCCTACGAGCCGCTGCCGGTCACATCGGGTGTGACCATGATGGCCAAGACCGGCAGCCACTTTGCCCTGCTGTGCCGGGATGGCAGCCTGTGGTGCTGTGAAGCCCAGGCCTTTGCTGATAAGATCCGCTGGCGGGGCAGCAGTGAGTACTACACCCGCCCCTGGGGCCCCTGGCAAAAGCTCTTTACCGATGCCACCCGCATGACCGTCACCGGCGAGGAGATTCGCATTTGGCGGCACGATACCCACTACAGCTACATGGAGCCTACCCTGGAGCAGAATACACTCTCCGGACAGGAACCGACGATTATACAGTAAGTATAAATCCTGCAAGGGGCCGGTCGGGGCGCAGCCCGACGCCCCTTCGTGGCGTCACCCGCCTTCGGCGGGTCGGCCGCTCCGCGGCCGGGGCTGCGCCCCGCGCCCGCCCTCCGCAAAATCTCAAACAAAGGAGAACCCCTATGGCCCTCAAAGACCTGCTGCAAAGCCAGAAAACCATCCGGGAGCTGAAGACCGAAACCGCCGCCCTGCGGCTGGAAAAGGCCGAAGCCGCCCGCCAAAAGGAACAGCTGGAGGCCCATGCCGCCGCCGTAAGTCGGGAAGCCGACCGGGAAGCCGCCGGCCGCCAGCGGGAGCAGACCGAAGCGGTGGAAGCCGCCCAAAGAGCCCTCTTTGAGGCGATGCGCCCCCTGCTGCTGGCCCTGCCCACCGCCCGGCGGGCCATTGCCCAGAACCCCGCGCTGCTGGCCAGGGATATGATCGGGATGTTTGCCCCGGTGGATGATTTTGTGGGGGCGCTGGGCCTTACCGTCATCGGTACGGTGGGGGAGGAGACCCCCTACGACAGCGCCCGGCACGATTGCCCCGCCCTGCTGGCGCAGGGCACTCCGGTCATTGTGGCGACGGTGGGCTATGCCAAAGGGGAGCAGATCTGGGTAAAAGCAAGAGTAAAGGAAGTGATCTGATGGAACGCTACGCCGTCGATTTCGGCACCAGCAATACCGTGGTGGCCCGTTGGAACTTTGCCAGGGAGGAGCCGCAGACCATGAGCTTCCCGGCCATCACCGCGCCGGGGAGCGGCGCCATGCCGCCGGTCACCCCCTCCGTCCTCTACTACCGGGGGGAGGAAAGCTTCCTAATGGGCTACGAGGTCACCTCCCGCGGGCTGGATGATATCCGCAGCAGCCGCTATTTTTGGGGCTTTAAGCGGGGACTTCTGCACCTCACCTCGCTGTATGAGGAACGGGGACGGGAATTTTCCGCCGACCATATCGCGCGGCTGTATCTCACCCGGCTGCTGGGCAATTTGGAGCTGAACGCCGATACCGTGGTCACCTTTACCGCCCCGGTCAATGCCTTTGATACCTACCGGGAGTGGATCTCCGCCTTTTTTGCGGAAAATTACCCCGATGTCCCTTACCGCCTGGTGGATGAATCGGTGGCGGCCGCCATTTCCTACGGCTCTACCCGGGCCGGTTCGGTGGTGTGCGTGGTGGATTTTGGCGGCGGCACCCTGGATGTTTCGGTGGTCCGCATGCCGGAATCCTTTGCCGGGGCGGCGGCCGGAGAAGCGGCCAAGGGCCGGGTGCTGGGCAAAGCCGGCGCCTTCCTCGGCGGCGATGATATCGACCGGTGGCTGCTGGAGGATCTGCTGATGCGGGCCGGCCGCACCGCCGAAGAGTGCGAGGAGATCCTGCCGCAGCTTACCACCCTGGCCCGGCAGATCAAGGAGGAGCTTTCCGCTCAAAGCGAGAGCAGCCGCAGCTTTTTTGATGCCGAGCATTTCAAGACCTACGAGTTCCGCTACACCCAGAATGACCTGCTGGATCTTCTGGAGGAGCACGATTTTTTTGTCACCCTCAATGATGTCCTCAATAACGCCGTCAACATGGCGGAAGCCGGCGGCATTTCCCGCAGCCAGATCGAGCGGGTGCTGTTGGTGGGGGGCACTACCCTCATCCCGGCGGTGCAGCGGGGCATCCGGGGCATCTTTGGCCGGGAAAAGGTGCAGTGCCACAAGCCGTTTGAGGCGGTGGCCCACGGGGCGCTGGCCTTCTCGCTGGGGCTCAATATCGTCGATTTCATCCAGCATTCCTACGCCATCCGCTACCTGGATTCCCTCACCAAGGAGCCGCGGTACAAGATCATCTTCAAGGCCGGCAGCGAATACCCCAGCGAAAAGCCGGTCACCCTGACGCTTTCCTCATCCTTCCGCAATCAAAAGGCGATCGAGCTGATGATGGCGGAGATTGAGCACAAGCGGATGGGACGGGTCTCCTTTGATGCCGATGGACGGTTTTCTGCGGTGGATGACAGCAGCGATACCGTGCGGCTGCTCAATTACAGCAAAAATTCCGCCAATGCCGCCGTCATTGCCAAGCTGGAGCCACCCGGCACCCCGCTGGATAAGCGGCTGAATGTGGCCTTCTCCATTAATGCCCGCAAGGAGCTGACCGCCACCGTGCACGATAATCTCACAGGCCAGGATATCTATGTGGATATGCCGCTGGTGGCGCTGCGGTAAAGGGAAAAATCTTGCCTAAAAATTTACCCCGAAACCGTCACTTTGCCCCTCACTTTTTCGCAGCGATTCTGCTATAATAAACCCATAAGCAACCCACTACCCCTCGGGAGGAGGAACCGCATGAAAACCACAAAAACAACCAAGGAAAAACTGGCCGGTCTGGTCCGGGTCATATCTATCCCGCCGGTGATGGTGACCGCCCTGCTGCTCATCCTGTATTTCTGGGGGCCGCAGCCCTTCTGCCCGGTCGGGGAGCTGGTCACCACCATTCTGCTGCTGGGCTTTGTGCCGGTGCTGGCTTATCCGGCGCAGCCGCTGTTCCCCCGCTACCGCAGCCGCGGCCGGGAGGGTCAGCGGGAGCTGGCGTTTGTCTTTACCGGGGTGGGGTATACCATTGCCTTTTTGTGGGCGCTGCTGGCGGGGGTCTCGCCGGAGATCCGCACCATCTGTGCCGGGTATTTTTTCTCGGCGCTGTTCCTTACCCTGTGCAACCGCGTGCTTCACAGGCGCGCCAGCGGGCACGCGTGCAGCGCGGCCGGGCCGCTTTTGTTCCTCATCTACTACTTTGGCTGGTGGATGCTGCTGCCCAGTATTGTGATCGGGTGGCTGGTGGCGTGGGCTTCGGTGGCACTTAAACGCCATACCCCCACCGACCTGCTGTGGGGCGCTTTGTGCAGCGCGGCGGGCTTTGCCATAGCGGTGCTGTGGTTCTAAGGCTTTTTGAAAGTCCCCCCACTAATACGGCAAAATGGCCCCTTTTTTGCAGCCCAAAGGTTAATATTTCACTTTTTTTAACGAAAAGTTTACAATTGAGCCCCCCAAAGGGGGCTTTTTTGATGGAGAGGTTTTTAATTTTCACCAGCTCGGTGAAAGGACATATTGCAAAAGGAACAAGTAAGGGGGCGCCCCCTCTTTGCAAAACGATCCACCGGATTATTTTGCAAATTCATCCCCCTGCGGAGTGCCCTCCGGTACAGGAAATTTCGCGCTCTGCACAGCGCAACCAAAGACCGCAAGCCTTTTGAAAAAGGCTTGACCGAAAACTTTTGCGGTCAGCTCCCTTTGGGTTTGACTTAAAAGGAAAAAATCCCCCCACCCGATAGAGGTGAGGGGATTTTCTTTATTCTCAGTGGTCGCAGGTGGCGCAGGAGGGGCAGGCACCTTCCGCCTCTTCGCCCTCGTGGACATCCTTTTTGACATGACCGACGATGGGTTCGGGGTCGATGCCCTGGCGGGTGTAGTAGTCGGAAAGCGCGGCCTTGACCGCCTGCTCCGCCAGTACGCTGCAGTGCAGCTTGGCGGGAGGGAGGCCATCCAGCGCCTCTACTACGGCGCGGTTACTGAGGGCAAGGGCCTCATTGATGGAACGGCCCTTGATCATCTCGGTGGCGATGGAGCTGGTGGCGATGGCGGCGCCGCAGCCGAAGGTTTTGAACTTGACATCGGTGATGGTATCGCCATCGATCTTGAGGTACATCTTCATGATATCGCCGCAGCGGGCATTGCCTACCTCGCCCACGCCATCGGCATCGGGGATCTCCCCTACATTGCGGGGATTGGTGAAGTGATCCAGAACTTTTTCGCTATACATAGGCAATCTCCTTTACAGATCCTTGATTTTTTCCCAGACGGGGGACATGGCGCGCAGCCCCTCCACAATGGGCGGCACCTGGGCAATGATATAATCGATATCCTCCTCGGTGGTGAGCTCCGAGAGGGAAAGGCGCAGGCTGCCATGGGCGACCTCGTGCTTGAGGCCGATGGCCATAAGGACATGACTGGGATCCAGCGAGCCGCTGGTGCAGGCGGAGCCGGAGGAAGCGCAGATGCCGGCCATATCCAGCCGCAGCAGCAGCGATTCGCCCTCGATGCCCTCGAACGAGATATTAAGGTTGCCGGGCAGGCGGTGCTCCCGGCTGCCGTTTAGGCGGGTCCTGGGCAGCTGCAGTAGGGAATCGATCAGGCGATCCCGCATGGCGGTGATGCGGGCCATGTTTTCTTCTAGGCTGGCGGTCGCCACAGTGATGGCTTCGCCCAGCCCCACGATGGAGGCAAGGTTTTCGGTGCCGGCGCGGCGGCCCTTTTCCTGCGCGCCGCCATCCATAAAGATATTAGGCAGGATGCCCTTTTTGACATACAAGGCGCCGATACCCTTGGGCGCGTGGAACTTATGGCCGGAAAGGGATAGCATATCCACCCCCAGAGCCTTGACATCCACCGGGATATGGCCGACCGCCTGTACTGCATCGGTGTGGAACCATGCGCCGTGGGCATGGGCGATCGCCGCCAGCTGTGCAATGGGCTGTACCGTGCCGATTTCATTATTGGCCAGCATAATGGATACCAGCGCGGTATCCTCCCGGATGGCCTTTTCCAGCTCGGCGGGGTCTACCAGGCCCTCCGCGGTGACGGGCAGGTAGGTGATCTCGAAGCCCTCTTTTTCCAGCGCGCGGGCGCTGTGCAGGATGGCGTGATGCTCGAACACGGCGGTGATGAGGTGCTTTTTGCCCTTGGCGGCCCAGCGGCGCATGCTGCCCTTTAGGGCCCAGTTATCGGCCTCAGTGCCGCAGGAGGTGAAGTAGATCTCGTCCGGCTCGGCATTCAGGGCGGCGGCCACCTGGCGGCGGGCCTTTTCCACGGCGGTGCGGGCGGCGCGCCCGATGGAATAAATGCTGCTGGGATTGCCGTAATTCTCCATCAGCCAGGGGGTCATCGCCTCCAGCACGGCCGGCGTGACCGGGGTGGTAGCGGCGTTATCGGCATAAACAAAGCGTTTTTCCATAGATTACACTTCCTTTGGTTCGGTGAAATGGGTTGTGGTTGGTGCTATCTTTTATCACGGGACTATAATATACTATATAAGTATAATTTGCAATAGGGGAAGGGAATTTTTTATCAGGTTTTTTAGGGCTTGCAAAAAATCCGGGGCGGCCCCCGCAAACCCGCGAAAAATAAAATAATCCGCCCAGCAGTGTTGCACTTTGGCCGTCTGGAGCGTTATATAGGGTAGAGCAGTCCGCAGGGGATTGACAATTTGCATAATTTCCTCCGTATATCATTACGCTATATTTACATGATGCACAAAAATCTGGTAGAATGATAGCGAGAGAAAAATGCTTTCGACAAAAAAGGAGGCCCTATGCTGAATCAGGAAACAAAGAGAAAAAACATTGCGTGCACATTTCTTTGCATTGTCGCCGTGGCGTTTGTGGCTTACCGCCTGTACCAAAGAGAACTGGCAGTCGGGGCGGCCGTGCTGATTATTTATGGGGTTTGCATGTGCTTTTTCTCGCTGCACCTCCAGCGGTTGGTGGCAGAGGGCAAAGCCGATCCCAAACGGCTGCGGTTGGTTCAGTGGGGACTGGTGCTTGTCATTGTGGTGGTAGCGGCGGCCTGGTGCATCGGCAATGCCGTGCTTACCGTTCCGCAGGATGACCGCCACCTTTCCGCTGTGGTAAATGAATTGCAGCCGGGCGCGGCCGAAGAGGAAATTACCGGCCTGCGTATGAAGCGGAACACCAGCTACTGGGCCGAGCGTGATACCTTCGATTTTTCTAACCTGGATTCAATCGCTCAATTCTGCTACCTGGAGGGCGAGGACGCCGATGCCTTGTATCACGCTTTGATGAAGCTGGAACTAAAGCCGGGAAAGGGCCGGTTTATCCTCTCCGCCAGCCAGTTGAAATTTGATCTTTATTTGTGTTGTTCGGATATCTACCTTGGATTTACCCAAAATGGCGATGTGTACCTATTTGGAGAGCCGGAGCTTGACTCACTGGTACCGGCCAACCGCTTTACGCTGGCCGGGAGCGGCTATGTGCAGGTGGAAGCGCTTACCGCACCCTACTTTTCCACCGCCTGATAATTTTGGTACCACGCCACCGCCAGGCGGTCGCAGCGCTCATTTTCCGGATGGCCGGCGTGCCCCTTCACCCACACAAATTCCACCTCGTGATACTTCAGCAGCGGCAGCAGCCTTTCCCACAGGTCTACATTCAGGGCGGGGCTGTTGTCGCTTTTTTTCCAGCCTTTTTTCTGCCAGCCGTACACCCATCCCTTGGTGACGGCATCCACCAGGTATTTGCTGTCGCTGGTAAGGGTAACGCGGCAGGGCTGCTTTAGGGCGCTCAGCCCCTCTATGGCGGCCAGCAGCTCCATGCGGTTGTTGGTGGTCATCGGCTCCCCGCCGGAAAGCTCCTTTTCCTGCCCCTTGTACCGCAGGATCGCCCCCCAGCCGCCGGGGCCGGGATTGCCGGAACAGGCGCCGTCAGTGTACAGGGTCA
>ERZ773147.344-NODE-344-length-57883-cov-5.573477_pt1 | contig 57883 bp, 104 predicted proteins | sample MGYA00580851_ERZ773147 | MGnify/ENA primary metagenome ERZ773147 (study PRJEB29015, sample SAMEA2737818) | human gut metagenome | biome: human gut; feature: human-associated habitat; material: faeces | place: China | collected 2012 ... | reverse complement strand
CACCTCATATCTGTGTTTCCCGCCTGCTCCGCCATAGACCGTTCCCATGGTTTCCGTGCGATTTAGTCTCTCCAGGCTTTGTTTTATCCCTTCAATTCTGTATTCAATATCCAGTTGTTCCCGTTTCAATGCGCCATACTGTTTTACAATTCCGCTGTCCATGGTATAGTCTCCTCCGTTTTTCACGGCATCTTGTACTGCTGCCCTTTGTAATTCTTATTGTTTTCTGTGCCTATGGTGTATCATCTTCTTTACTGCCGTTTGTTCTCTTTCTACTATCATCCGTTCTAGTTCTCTCGTTTTCCGTTCTTTTTCTTTCTCTGTCAGATGTAGTATTCTCCATTTTGCATATAATTCGCAGCTGGCATGGCAAGTCGGAGAGCGTTGTTCGCAATATCTACACGGTATTTCATCTCTCATCCTGTTCTCTATCCTCTTTCTATCGTTCTTCTTTGCCTGGAGTGACGGCTTATGATCTGCATTTCCGCTTTGTTATCCGAGATCACCATCCAGTTCTCCGGTCGCAATCCTCTTTTTGCCATAAGTTCTTTTTGATCTCTCGTTGGTTTCTTTGGTTGTTTCACTGCTGCCCCTTTCTGATGTCTTTTCGTATATCCTTCCAATCTGCCGGATATCTGTTCTTATTTTCTGGCTTAACTGGCATATACACCGCCGCGCGACATTCTTCCACCGTTCCGATCGCATCCATTATGTCGTTTTAAAATTACATCGTATATGAAAGTTTCTCTGCTTTCTGTCATTCCTTCACCCCCAATAACTCCGGATTGCCAATTTTACTACCGACAATTTTTACATCAACCATGTTTATCCAATACCCTAAATCTTTTCTCATGTATTTTTTATCAGTAACCGACCAATCCACATAAAATCCAACATGCTCTGTTTTTGTGCTATCAAAGCAACTTTGATAACTTCCATATCTAATCGGTGCTATCGTATCGTTAAAAAGGTCTTTTACCAAATCATTCTCCCAAATCAGATTGCCGTTCTTGTCCTTAAGTCCGGTGCACTGGCAAATTGTGGCTGGGGCTACCTCAAATGCCACAAACTGCAAACATCCTTCTTCTCCGACCTTATCACTCTCATTTACCGAGTTACCAACTGCATGAATGAATACTTGTCCAGTTACACCATCATCAATACGATTTCCAATTACCCATTCACCGTCATCTTTACGTTTTGCCTTGAATAAATATCTTTCCTGCATCCTCATTCCTCACTTTCTTTTTGCAACCATGACAGCGTACAATCCTTACAGTCATGACTAAAATCGCATACCTTGTCACTTTTTAATAAATTCCGCAGGACACATAATATAGCCATTGCCAGTTCCTCATCAGTCATGCTCCTGATACGGTCTGCGTTGGTCTTTTTATGTAAAAATGCTTCTACTGTCGGCAGCCATTCATTTGCAAAGGAAAGATGCTCCTTGCTTTTTCCAGAATACACAATCAGAGGATTTGATATTCCCATCTTACTTGCTCTCAATACTTCATATGGGTTCTTTGACAGTGGGAGAATTTCCCAGCCGTCCTTTATCAGCCAATTTTTAAATGCTTCCAATTTAGATATGTGTAATGTATTTCTGTTCGCCATTATTTTCCCTCACTTTCTTGGTACGGCTCCGGCAGTGGCATCCAACCTACTACTCTTCCGCCAAGAAGCATACCATCATTTAGTTTCCAGATTCCATCAACTGTATGTGCATTTTTCGTAATCCTTTCTCCACTAGGATACTCAACAGTTACAATGACTGTTTCTGATATTTTTACAAACATTGCTGATTCCCATTTATCAGTACCTTTATATTTTGCAAAAATACTATTTCTTTCTTCCGGCAGTCTCTCGCTTACCGGAATCCAAACCGGCTGATTCTGCAAGGCGGTGATTGCCATTTGCAATGCATCGCCTGCAGAATCAGCATCAAGTGTGCAAAGGATATTTGCCGTATCACAACACTGACTATGGATATCATTTAATAATTTGATAGCTTCTTCTCTCTTCATTCCGCACCTTCCATTTCTGCCAGCTTGGCTTCGGCTTCCGCTTTTGTGAGAAATACTGTTTTACCAATTTTCGTACGTTCCTGTCCGACATACATTCCATGTTTCATTATTCTTCCATCATTGTAAAAACAATCATATATATCGTAAGAAATTTCTCCACAAAGATTAAATGAACCATCCTTTGAGGTTTGAACAAGTGACACCCGTTCCCATTTTCCCTCGTATACTTTGAGTTTATTATTTTCATCCCTATCAATCAGATAAACGGGATCTCCCACCTTACACGGCAACCGCAAAAGCAATCCCTGTTCCTCTGCGTCCTCGTAAGCTGCCAGCTTATCCGTAGGACTTCCGTTACCATAATCAGGCAGTCTCCAAATTGTCTCTCCGCATCTTTCGCATTCAAACGGATGCTTATATACCGCCACTCCTGCTATATTTCTAATTGTCAGTCTCTCCATCCTTGCTCCTTTCCTCATAGTGCAAATTTAACTCAATACCATCAATGTTACCGTTCAGCTTATTCTGACAGTGGTACAGCAGTAAATCCAATTCATGTTCATCTGCAATTTTCTTTGTGCGAATGTACGACAAAACTCTGTCTACGCTATCTCTGCGATATTCTGATAGCATTTTTTCATGTTCATGTTTGCACTCTTCAAGTTCTAATTTTGCAGCTTTAACCGATTGTATTCTGATTTTTACTTCATCAAATTTATCACGGCATTTTTGATAATCTTTTTCCAGTTCTATACGTCTATTTTCTGCAATCTCTTCTGCTGTGTATCCTCTGCTCACGATTTTACACTCCTTTTCCCGTATGTACTTGCAATTCCGTATACATTGCAAATTTCTCTGTAATATATTTCCTGTGCATGGATATTAGCATCCACACGGTCAAGTTCAGTCTCACACCACTTTGCAAATTCTTCTGCGGATAACGGTGTCTCTGAAGCATCGAATTTCTCACTGTTATCAATCACAAAACACACAATGTCGACCGGAATGTGGTTCAAATCCGCAAGAATCTGAATCTGCTTGTCCTTATCCTCTGCTTTTTCATAATTTGCCAACAATTCATAGGCTGTCATCTGCATTTGTATCACCTCTTATCAAGTTTGATTTCATTGTCGTAACAACGCTTCTTTGGATTCCCCTCTACGGGAGAAACCATCTTTTTAGGGTCTGTGGTGTATGATCCGTTTAGCTTTACACCTATTTTGCTTTTTTCATCCACGTAGCACGATGGCTTGTAACGATCCGGTGGAATGTAGTTGTGAATGCGCCAGTGCTTTACTAATACAACACCACTATCAAAAGATAAAAGGAATCTGTTATCTATCAACACTTTCAAATCATCATCCGAAGCACCGCACATCCTTATGATTTTCCGTGGATTATTCACAAATCCGTCATCATCAGCGTTCATACAGATATGGAAATAAAGCATTTGAGCCGTAGCAGGAATATCCAAAAAAGCATCACTCTCAATTATTTTTGCACTGAACATTCGTTTTTCTGCCATTTAGAACTCCTTACTCAAAAATAGGCTTTTCTATATAGATTCCAGTGTTTTCCACCAGTTCTTTCCACAAGTCCATGAAATCTTTTCCATTGCATTTTTCTCCGGCTTTGTCCATATGGTCTGAAAACTTATTCTTGAAATTCGTCAGCTTCTTCTTACCAAATCCATCTTCCATAAGAATTACCATTCCATATAGAATGTACCTGGTGGACAACTCATTGATAAGGTTGTTACATCTGACCTGTTCACGAATGCAATTCTGCGCTACTGCCGACTTGTATCTTGGAAAATCTGCTTCTGTAAATTCCTTGTACTCAATCGTCCAGTCTGCAAAATCGTTAAGCCTGCTCTGTAACTCCGTATAAGGCTCATTCTCGTACTTTTCATTGTACTCGGTGAATTTACCGCAGAAGTTGGAAAGTCTCGTCTGTGAGTATTTGTAGTCTTTCCACAAGGTATAGCAGAACAGTGTCAGTATTCCGGTGAATGGACTTCTCTCCGCAGACTGCTTCAAAAGTTCTGTCTGCCGCATGATTTTCAAAATTTCCTGCGGATTGTCATATCGTTTTGGCATTTTATGTATCACCTCTTTTCAAGTTCTGGCTCTTTCCTTTTGCAATGAGTATCACCGTATTCTGATTTTCCTACATATTCGTAGCAATCAACACATTTCCATTTACCACTCTGATATGGTTTGTGAGTGCGTCCGTTGATTGAGTGCATTGTGTTTGGGTACTCATTCCAACAGCTACAATCGTAATTTTTTTCACTCATGTAATCTTCTCAAATTGCTTTAACAGGCATTCCTTACAAAACTGTGCACCGTCAAACTCGTAAAGTTCCTCTACCTCTTCCTTACAATCATCGCAATACAAATGTTTCACATTTATGTTCGGGCACCTATTGCCGAGACATGGATAAGCTTCCGTTGCACATCCGCAGCATTCACCTTTGTATTTCACCATTTTCTGAAAAACTCCTTTAATTTATTGCAGACTTGCTGAAATCTATACTTAAACAAGTACTTTTTAAAAGATTCAGTTCCATATTGATAGCAAAGATACATAATTTGTTTTTGAGTAGAAAGAGATTCATAAAACTCCTTGTCAGTTTCTTCAACGTATTGTAAAAGTACTTCATAGTCTGTTTTATTCATCACTTTCACCATCCTTTTCTCCATGCAAAAGTTCCATAAACCGAACAAATTGTCTTTGCGACACGGAATTGTTCTGCTTCTCAGGCTTCAAACTGATGACTAGATGCTTGTCGGCAATGTTCGCAAGTTCCCTAGCAAGGTTGATTCTGCCTTGTGCCAGTCCATCACGGTAACCTTTTCCCGGTCGGTACTCTGCGATCTGCTTCTTGCCATCACCTTGACCACCTGCTGTCTTGTTGCGAAGCTGATAACCAACGTCCGCATACTTCTTAATCCAGTATTGTTCCCACTTGTCAAGTTGTTCTGCCGGATAGTGCATAAAGCCGATTTTCCAACCGTAAATGTTGTCCGTGGAATACAGTCCATGACTTTTGATTGACAGGTCTATGTGCTGATAGCCTTTAAGGTGTCCGGCAAGCCTTGAAAGCAAATTTACCGCTTGCCCGATATAGGCATATCGAAAACCGTCCTCGTCTGTTCTTGTCAGAAAGTAAATTCCACTTCCATCGTCTATGTGTGGATTAACTTCCAGTATGCGCTCACGGTTCTTTTTCTCAATGGCTTTTGCCTTTGCTACGTTCTTCCAATCAGCCAACCACTTCACCGCCTTTCAAATGGAATCAAATATCCGTCCGGCAAAGCATTTATAATATTTCTCAATGCCCCATATCCTGTCTTTTGCATATTGACTAAAGAATTGTTTTGACAGGTATTCAGTTCGGATATGTTTGAATCAATGCTCTGCATTATTTCACTTCTTAATTGTGGTGTAAGTGGTCTATAAAATGTGTCAGCCATTCGCACCACCATTTCTGTACTTTTCCAGTTCTGCAATCATGGTCTCTCTGCTAATATCTCCACTCCCATGCCACTCTACCGCATGGAAAACACCGTTAAGATTCTCACTCAAAACCTCAATTCTGATACTTGCCGACTGGATATACTCAATCAACCGCTGTGTATCTCGTGCTATGTCCTCGTAACCATACGACTGTAAGTGCTGCACCATTTTTTCAAGGTTCGCAATGCTTGAACTATTCATCAGTTCCGGCACATCTTTGTAGCACAAATAACCAAAACTTCCACCACTCAAAAAATCACCACCTATTCTTTTAAAATGCTCATATCATATCCGCTGGTAATAAAATTTATCGTTTTTTCATGGTTACATCTGTTTCCCAAATATGTGTATATCTTTTCCATATCTTTCTCTGAAAAAGCAGTACCAAGAAAGTCATTTATCCCTCGCAAAATAAATTTATGAAATTTGTCGTTGCTCTTTTTAGTGCTGTATGGCTCTGTTTTGTATGCTGCCCTTGAAAGCCATTCCAAAACTTTACACTTCACATCCATTTCTGTATTACAGTCTTTTAACATAAAATATGTATTGCTTCCGATATGTGCGACAAATTCTGCTTCGCTTGTTACGACACTATTCGGAAAACAATTCATAAGTTTAGATACTAAATTCCACTCAATCAAAACGGGCACTCCTTTCCATTCCTCAAAATCCATTCCTTGCCGCCCTGTGCAACGTCCACATGAGCCATAGGAGCAATCTTTTTGACCTCTGCGACACATTCACTGGGTTCTGCATTATCTCGGCTTAAATGGCACAATATGACGTTTTGCAAGCTATCTGTTTTGTTAGCCATCACAAAATCTTTCACGGTTTCAAGTTCCATGTGACCACGAAAAACGTGATTCCTTTTCGCAACATTTTCATCATCAATGTACTTCTTCTGATAGTTACATGAGATTAAAATGTGGTTTACATCTGCAAATCTCCACTTGCAAAACTCCGTGTCGGTAATATACAGAAGTTTTCCCATTTCCGGGTGGGTTATCAGAAATCCATAGCAAGGGCATTCTGAACCATCAGCGTTGGTATGTGTCCACTTACCATCCAGTGTTGACAAATCAAATGCCATTATTTTCCCACAAGTAAACCCTATTTCCATAGGTTCTAAACTCTCATATGGCTTGAACACTGGTATCCCCATGTGTTCAAGGTCTTGTACTGATAATGAGTGGTCTTTGTGCGCATGGGTGCATATCGCACCCACAACACACTTAATATTCCAGTTAAGACCACGTTTTATGTCCATGATAGGAAGTCCTGCATCCAGTAAAAGTGTTTCACCGTTATCTGCTGTTAGAAGATAGCAGTTGCCGGAAGAACCGGAGCCTAAACATTTTAGTTTCATGCATTTACCTCATCATCCTGTGGGAAAGTATAAACTCCTCCCATTCCCTCTTGTGTCTTATCATCACAAATTGGATACTCCCTCTCAATTTTTACTCTGTTATGGCAAAGATACGCATATTTAAGTTGTTTCATTGCTTCTTCCGCTTTTTCATCTGTGGAATATTTAGCAATAACCATATCACCACAAAGTTGTTCTACACCTGTGAGGTTCTTATTCAGAAAGTAAATTTCACACCTAAATCTCTGAATAATCACCTGTTCATAAGGAATGTCTAATGTTCCGTCCTGCGATATAACTCTCATGGCAACCTCCTACTTAATCTCAATATCCGGAATAAGCCGATCAGGATAAAACACTAATTCATAATGGTATTTGTCCGTAGATTTCGGTTCTACCTGTTCCATCACATAGCAAGTCCAGTCATTCAAGTAAATGTAGTCCTTATAATACTGGTTTTCCCCAGTTTTAAATGTAACGACAAGTTCATTAGCAGAGTTATTGCTAAGAGCCATATACCCCTCTGCCTGCAACATAATCATGTCTGTTCTTGCATTAGTCACCGTGATTCTGCGGTACACATTGAACTCATCAGCTTCTTTATTGAGATTGTAATTCACCGTATCAGCGGTGCTACAACTACAAATACAAAGCATCATTACAAACATCATTACTACTACTAAAAAAGTTTTGTATAATTTCTTCATAATTTGTCCTCCCTACTTAAAGCAATCCGGTGTCTCTGCGTTAGCAATGGTCTGTTCCGTGCTGTCCGTGGTGACTTCCTCAAAAGTTGCATCGGGAAAATCAACAGAATTTGCGTTTGCCTGAATTTCCTCTGCCGCAACTTTTTCTACATCAAGTTTCACATCGGAAACATAAGGAAATTCTTCCTGTGCATACAGGCCTTGGAATTTATCCGGAAAAGCTTCTCTTAATGCCTGTACAACAGCAACTTTTCTTATCATTGTTGCAGGCTTTTTAGACCATTGACCGTTGATTGTTCCATCTTTTTTTCTTCCAACATATTCATCGAAAGATACTGACTGGTACTCCGGTGTTTCTCTTCCTTTTATAAATACTTTCGCCCAACCTCCTACAATAGATTCATCCTTAAGTACAAAAGATCCTTCTCTTTCTTCCACGGAACCATCTTTCTTCTGAACAATAATTCCTGCTTTTTTTCCTGCATAATTCGGATTTGCATCTGCTCTTTTTGTAAAAACATCTTTTCCGGTAACAATCGTAGCAGGATCATTGTTTCCAAACTTAATGAGGTATGCTTCTTTCAAAAAGGGATTAAGATGCTGATATCTGCAAAGAGACATAAACATCATTACTTCCTGATCCGATACGTTTCCACCACCGCTTACAAGGTACTTTCTTACCGTTGTTGGGGAAATTTTTACAATTTCCCCATTTGATTCATATTCCACAATTCCTGTGTTTTCCTGCTTCTTTTCGTCTGCCATGCTGCTACCTACCTTTCTACTTTCTTAAGTCCTTCAATTCCGATGATAAATACCTGGGCTGTCTTGGGATTCTGAATCAGTGCAATAATACCGTTGTTTATGTCATGCTTTTTAATTCTTAAAACCTTGTATTCATCTTCGTTGTTTAAATAAGAACCAATTACAAAATTCTGTTTGTATCCGTCAAGACCACTCCATTTATCGTATAAGCAGTACTGTCTATCGCCATCTGTAACCTTTACGGTATCTCCAACTCGGATTTCGTCTTCCTTCTCCGGCTCTTTCTCCGGCTTGTAGTTTTCGAGAACAACGTACTCTCTGTGCCATGCCGATGTAACTGGTGTTCCATCTTTCTCGATTACAACTCCAGGTTTACTTGTAGAAATAACCTTAAATATATCTCCGTTTTTATAGGGAATAAGATAAGGTTGCGCATCAACAATCTTGATGTACTCACCGACTTTAGCCTTTCTTTTCACCTCACGGACACCATCATCAAGCTTTGCATCTTCGCCCATCAGCCGGCTAAAAGCCAACTTAGCACCAGTACGGAAATCAAATTCATCAACCGGATTGCACTTGGCTTCTGCTTTCTTGCCAGTGGATTTGTCCAGTGCAACTACTTTGTTGTCGTTGCGGTAGATGACAATGGTTTCACTTCCGACTTTTTCCAAATTATCAGAAAATATAGAACCAATTTCAAACATTTTCCTACCACTAGTTTCTCTTTCGACATCTTTGTAAGAAACAAAGTCACCATTGATTTCTGTGATTTCAATTACCGCAGCATTGTCTAAAATCATTCTGCTTTTGTATCTTTCTCCAACTTTAAATTTACGTTTTTCCATATCCTTATTTCTCACTTTCCGGCTCGTTCATAAACTTGCCAAATTCATCATTTTTCACTTTTACATCAGCCTTGCAAATCTCCTTAATGCTCTTAGGCATTACATTCCATGTAACATCAGTTCCTGCAATCTTCCCCTTGAATTTCAATGCACCACGGTCTGACAGACCCATGTAAACTCCCGTGTAGCACTTGCCCTCTGCATTAAAAACCACGGTGTCACCGACATTGATTGTTTCTCCGTTCGTTGTCAGAACGGAAATGACTGTTTCTTTCTTAATCTGCATTCTCTTCATTCCTTTCAAACTCTTTCAATTGCTCCGCCAACTTCTTACATTCATCAGCAACATATTCTTCTGAACGAACGACATCGACACCAACAGGAAATTTACTTTCTATCATTTTTTGCATCTGATAAATTTCTTTACAGCTTGGAAATTTCTGTATTGCATAATCAAAATCCGCCTTATCTCCAGCGTGACCGCAATCGAACCCAAACCACCATAAATCACTTTTAATAGGATAATTTGAATTTGTTCCACCACCTGAATATGAAATACCTCCGTGACACTGGAAATATGCTTCAATTCGAATTCTTTCATCTTCATCAATACAAGCACCAAGCAAAGGGAAAATGCCACTTACTTCTCTGCCCCAAATATCTGATTTTTTAATTTCAAGATGGTAATCATAATTTTTTCCGTATAACGTATGATTCTTTGGAATGCCAACATATCCGCACCTGTGAGCCATATTTCCAAATATCACAACGCATTTATACCCTACGTGTTCAAACTCACGCTCGACAATGTATCGTTTCTCTGCTTCATTACTCATTCTTCACTTTCTCCACTTTCAAACTTGCATCATCACTTCTTCGGAACATAATTAACTGGCTATCAATCTGCGGTATTCTCCATGAGTCAAGGCTCTCGGTATCGTCTATCATAATCGGCAACTCCACACCGCACTTCTTCTGGAATGCTCTGCAAATGTCGATTTCCGTCAGAATCTTGGCACCGTGGTTCATGTTTCTGCTGTAAGGCTCTCCATTGTAGATAAAGTCGCAACATTCCTCGGTATCGCCGTTCACAAGCGGTCTGAACATCTTAACGTGGCAAAACTCCAAATACTCGTTCACATCAGATTCCAACAGTTCATTCTTCTTCCGGCTAAATTTCTTTAACAGGTCAAGCTGTGCCTGCACATCTGTAATCTTCTGTGCAATGTTCTTGCGCTCCTGTTCCAGTTCTGTGATACGCTTATCCACACTCTCGTTAATGCTTACACTCGCCAAAGACTTATCAACCACGGAAATATCCTTGCGTATCTGCTCTTCATCACATTTTAACTGGAATCTAAGAAGATTCATGTCAGTGAATTTGTGCATGGCAGCTTCTTTCTCTGCAATCTGCGACTGAATAGCTTTGTATTCTTCTGTGTTGGAAATATCCACGCTTGCCGGAATGGAATTTAAGGCATTATCAGCAATGGCAATCTCTTTTTCCAACCGTTCCACTTCATCCTCGGCCTTTTTCAGTTCCTCACGCTTATGTTCCAGTTCTGCCTGATCCGCTTTGATATGGTCAGCACAGGAAGAACCCTCTTTAGTAATCAGTTCCAGTTCATGTGCCTTATGTACATCAAACTCCGTTCTTAACTGCTCTTTCTTCTCTTCCGGATATTCCTGTCCACAGTAGGAGCAAATCAGACAGTTTTCATCAAATTTAAGGTTTTTATTCAAATCCCAACTCTTCTTCAAGTCCTGTCTCTTCTGCTCATACTGTGCAATGCGCTTTTCCAGTGCAGTGATCTCTTCACGAATGGTATCTGCCTTAAGCAACTCTTTCTGATGTTCATTCTGAACCTGGTTCAGTGTTGTGCGCTTCTCTCTTCTGTCCGCATCCAGTTTTTCATTTGCTTTCTGCTGCAATGCACTCAACTGTCCTTTTAACTCAATGATTCCATCAGAAAGCTTATCATAGGAATTCATGCTGTTCTGCGTATCTGTCTGCTGCTTAATGTTCTCTGACAGCTTATCCAGTAAAGCTTTCTTTTTCAGTTCCAGATCCGCAAGGTCAATATCCACTCTCTGACGGCTCACCTCGTCAATACGGCTCGGAATTTCATCTAACAGGTCCTGCAAACCCTTGGTTCCATTTCTTCCCCTTGTGCCGTACAACTGCGTATTGCAACGCTTTTTCAGTTCATCAACTGTGCCGTCCTGCAGTACAGATTTCAAAGGTGCAAACTCCGGATACAGGTCGCAAATATCGTCATTACTGTGCTGACCAAACATATCAGCAAGAATTGCTCTCTGCTCTGTACCGCCTTTAAGCAACAGTGTCATGGCATTGATGCAAAGAGAAAACTTATCTTTTCCGCATACACTCTCTTCCAAAAATGCTTCAAAATCTGCTGCCTTTTTTGGAATATCATTCACATAGTAATCCGTGACATTGCCGGTAAACTCGCCTTTCTTATTGAAGTTCTGACGGCATACTTTTTTCAGAACCTTGTCTGTACCGTCAATCTCCACGGTAACTTCTTCGGTAATATCTCCGTCAATGTCATTTCCGTCCTTATCGTGAGGTCTGATTCCGGTGATCTCTCTGCCGTTCTCGTCACGGCATCCAAAAATATACTGAATTGCTCTCTTGATTGTGGACTTTCCAGTTTCATTCACTCCGGAAACCTCTGTCCGGTCGTATAAATCAGTGTCCACTACGTTAGATCCATAGAACTTGCAGAAATTCTGCAAAAAGATGTGCTTAATCCTCATTTTTCCTATCCTCCCAAAGATATAAATACAATGAATTAACAAACATATAGATTGAGACCGGCTTGTCTGTCTCATTGATTTTCTTGTACAACTCTGTGGTTGGGTTCATCTTATCTACAACCCACTTGATCGCCCGGTACACACTTTCCTTTGTGGTGCTGTGTTCCTCTCCGATAATACGGTAGATTTCAGAAAGTCTTCTGTTCCGGTTCTCAAACATCAGCGTTTCAACCTCGATGATGTACTGGAATCCCGGCAAGTACTGTTTCAGCCCCAGTTCTACCAAGATTTTTCTTATCTTCCTTTCCATTTCCTCATTCCTCCGGATTTCAGTCTTCTGTTACGTGGATTATATTATCTTCACCGATATACAAGATTCCTGCATCTAACAATCCTGCAATCAAAATCTCATTCGCACGGACGATGGGGATAATTTCTTTCTTCAACATGGAAATACTCCTTTCTTACCCATTTTTTCATTCCTGTTTCACGGTTCACCAGTCGGTAGTAAAATGATGTTTCACGGTCGATTTTCCACTCTTTAGGATTAAAGAAAAATCTTCCAATTACTCCTTTGACTGTGAACCGCCTTTTGGCACTCATACATCTTCCTCCGCAAGTTTGACATACTTCCAACCTGCAACATTATCGCATCCGTCAGCAGAATAAGATGTACAACCGCTGTCCCATGCAAAAACAATATTGTTTTCGTATCTTGCAAAATGTCTCTTTAACCACGGTTCATATTCTGAAACTCTTACAAGAATTTTTGTATCCACAGGAACCTTCGACCAGTCAACAGGCGGTTCAACATATTCCTGCTCTGACCATTCTTTTATTTTTTCTCCACATGAAATATCAGTAACTTTATTTTCCCGAAATATACATTCGTCGCATGGTACTTTACCGCAACTATTGACTTCTCCATTTCTGTTAATAGCAAACGGATGTCCAGTTACTGCAATATCAAGAATCCGTTCTGCATACTTCTCTCTGTTCGTCATTTTCCATTCATCCTTTCCAGTTCTGCGCTCCTGGTTAATATCCAGTCTGCGTAATCACTTAATTCTGTTTTAGTTGTTGCATTTTTCTCACCGTGGTAAACCATGAGCACAATTCCTACATCACAATACTTTTCAAACAATTCCGACAAGTAGTCGGCTCCTACATGGATATTTCCGTCCGGATCGTAAATGTCTGTTACTCCAAGCCGTTTCATCCGGTCCGTATGCCAGCGGTCTGAAATCTGCATCAGACCTTTGCAACCACCGCTTTCTACATCCGGTCTGCCGGAAGATTCTTTCTCAATCATTGCCATGAGCAGTTCCGGGCAGATGCCGTATTCCTCACCGTACTTTACACACGATTCCTGCGCTTCCTCGGAGATAAAACTGCCGGCTGGCTGTGCCGTGGAAGTAAATGTGATGGAGAGTGCTATTATAATAGGAAGAAACAGCTTTATTGTTGTTCTCATATCACTGCTTACCTTTCTGTTAAAATTCTTCCATCTTGGAAGACATACAGACTTTTTACTTTGAAAAATTCTGATTCTTCTAATTCCAAATCATTACAGTATACATAGTGTGCTCCGGTTTTTTCATCGTTTTCTCCAAAAACATCATCTGTATAATACAAAACCATTGAAGAAAATTCTTTTATGTCATTTTCCGTAACAGGTCTGAGAAGAATCTTTGATTCTTCCTCTTCATTTGCATGGTCAATGATTGCAATGTGTTGTCCATCTAAACAATCATCCCTTAAGTAAACAGCAACATTTCGTTCATTGCTTTCAAACCATACAACGACTTCTGCATCATCAGCGTTGGAATTTACATCCGAAACAGTAAGCCCTACCAAATCCCTTAAATCACTACCATGAAGTACTTTGTTGCCATATTTAAGTCCTCTATCATAATTTGCTTTTCTTACGTTATTCACTGAAATATCTCCTTTCATTTAAGCACTTCGCTGTGCTTCTATTTTTCTTCTGATTGCATCAACACCTTTTTGATAAACAAGTGTTTTTTTAGATATATGCTCCTCTCCATTCTTGGTGTATTTCTGCTCTATTACACGAAACCATCCGCAATCAATGTATTTCTGATATGGCACATTCCATCTATCCAGGATTGCATTATCACGAAGAAATTCAAATAGGTTGTTACGTCCGAGCCCTTTGATTCCCAATACCTTTGAAACCTCATTCATGGAAATTGCAGTCTTGCTGTCTGCAACTGCATCAAAGAAATCTGCTTTCGGTCGCATTTCTTCGATTTGCTTATCTTTCTGCGAAATAATGTTCTGTGCTACGATAAGTGCATTCGCTACAATCTGCTCCGGTGTCAAATTTTCTTGGTTTGCTATGTACCCACCATTCTTTCTGATGGACGGGATCACTTCATCCACAACCCACGATTCAAATTTCTCCGCTGATGGCAACTTCGATCTCATAATAAGGCGGTAAACGTCACCCTCATTTATGTATGACAACTCTTGTTTACCACCAGATGTAGGGGTGTCACGTTTCGTTACTCCCTTACAGTGGTCTATGACTGCCTTTCTGGGGTTTGCATATCCAAGTGCTGTTGCAACATCAGAAGCCACAAAGTAAGGCTTACCGTTGATTTCTGCTGTTCTGATTGTTCCAAATTCTTCATTATTAAAAATTTGTAATTCGTTCATTGTTCTCCTTCCCTAAATTCATTTTCGCCAGTCATACCTAGTATCTCTGAAATACGGAAAATAGTTGTTTCCTCTTTGTGCATGCATAACTGCATTGCAGATTGTTAAGTGGTTCTTTTCATCATCATTCATGGACTTCTCAATTCTTTTCAGAGTACCGTCAATGCTCTTTAAGGTTTTGAAAAGTTCTCTCTCAAATTGGTTTTGCATTTTCTTCCTCCTGTTTCTTAACAGATTCCTCTGCCATCTTCTCTGTCTTGCCGAGAATATATCCCTTGTCGAAATCGGACATATTCGGAATGGCTCTCTTTAACTTCTCAACGATTTTTTTCTCTTTTTCACTCATTCAATTCACTTCCTTTTTGTGATATACTCTCCTTATCTTTTTAATAAGGAGGTGAAATAATTTGGATTCTAAAGAATACGCATCCGCTTACGCTATTGCTAAAATCTGTGGATATACCGGAAGTTTTGATGATTTTAAGAACCTGTACGACCAATACTATTCAGAAATCGTCAATTCTTTGCCGGAAGAAAAACCACAATTAGCAAAAGCCGAAGCAATTAGCAATCCTTTCCAAATCCAGAGCCGTTCCTAAAAGGCGAAATGGCGGTAAGTACTTTGATAGACAAATCAATATTTGTTTCTTCGATTTTCTTATCGCCATCTATAATGCTTTTGTAATCTTCGATAATGTCAAACGCAATGTGCTGTGCCATCTCGTCAATTCCAACAAAACGTGAATCAGCTTTCTGAACTATATTTGCTTTACCATTTTTGTCTAATACCACATATCTCTGTTTTTCCATGTTTTTACCTCCCTATTCCAGTAACTCGTCTACTTTTACTCCAAGGACTTTTGCAACAGCCTTTAAATTGTCAACTTGCGGAGCAGATTCATTCCACTTTCGGATAATTCCATTGCTCAATCCGGCTTTCTGCTCCACTTGATAAATATTTGTTCCTTTCTTATCACAAATTTCCTTGATTCTGTCGTAACAATTCAATCTATCACTTCCTTTCTCTTGATTTAGGAATTTAGAGAAAAACTTGACAAAATTTAGAGAATGTTCTAATATAGTAACTGCCAAGAAACCACAGAGAACATTTTTAAATTTAGGCTTTCCTCTAAATCCTAAATTTATTATATAGAGTGTTCTCTATTTTGTCAAGCATATTTTTAGAGTATCATCTAAATTTTTGGGAGGACACTATGACTACAGTAGAAAGAGTAAAATCTATATGTAAAGAAAGGAGAATAGCCATTTCTAAATTAGAGACTTCTTGCGGATTTAGTAATGGATATATAAGAAGTTTAAAAAAGGGAGTTATTCCGGATGACCGTATAGAAGTAATTGCAAATTTTTTAGGAGTTTCTATTGAATTTTTGTTGACCGGTAAAGAAGATGGAGAAAAATATTCAGCAAAATATGCTAGATTAGTTTCTTTTTTAAGAAACGATCCAGATATGGAAGATTTATTGATTAAGTACTACAATCTTTCGGAGCAAAAAAGAAGTACTGCATTTTCCGCATTTAAAATGATAATCGGAGGTGCGGAATGAAGAGAAAAATAAAAGATTCTAATGATTTTTTTGGCTATTTAATATCAATAAAAAATAAAGACAACAATGTTGTATTAGGTAGGATTTCAAAAGATTATGGTGATTCTTCCATAGATGATTTTATTGATTACATAAATGAACTAGAAGAAATGAAATATATAAAAATAAATTCATTAGAAGACATACATATAGTAAAAAGTAAAGAGCATAATTACATAAGTCCTTTTAAAAAAATTATTGATTATATAGGTCCAAAACTTGTTTACGTTTTAGTGTACTTTATGGGATTATGCTCTCCAATATTTACAGAATATTTAAAGAAAATATTAGGTCTATCTTAAGAAATAATTTGTTAATAATCCTAAAAAGTAAATCAAAATTATTAACGCCCAATTTATTTTTTTTCGATTTTTCATTTTTCCCCCTCTATATCGGAGACAATGACATACACATATTTCAATATGTCATTGTCTTCTATTCCAGATAGTATCCTTGCAATTTCCTCTCTGTAAAATTCATTGCTTTCGTTCATCGTAACCACACCCCTCTCCCCTTTAATTCTCCGCAGAATCTAAAGTAGCGATACATCACATTATAGAACATACGTTCTAAACAATCAATATATATTTGACTCACGTTTTTTATTGTTGTAAAATATCAACAAAAAGAGGACGGTGAAAACGCCAATAAACACCGCCCTCGCCAGAACTTGATGTCCCTTGAAACAAGGGATGTTACAAGTGTATCATGTGAAAGGGGGACAATAAACATGATGAAAAAAGACCGAATCAAAGAAATATCGACACATCTATCAGTCAACCGTGCAAATTATATGTTAAGTTTTCGTGGGAATCTCCACGAATTTCTTAATGAGCCGGACATGACAGTGTACAAGCTTGCAGATGAATCTAATTTGCCTTATTCTACGCTTAATTCACTACTATACGGTAATTCTAACGACACGAAGCTATCGACCGCTGTTGCGCTTGCTAGAGCGTTTGGAATCAGCGTAGATGAGTTGGTAGGCTGTGGTACTATGGAAGATAAGATGTTGGAATCTGTCAAGATATGCCGCAGTCTGCCGGAACACTCTCTGTACCTTATCCGTTACTTCATCCGTCACCAAGCTAAAATCTATTCCAGTTTTCAAAAATCACACAAGTATATTTCTGTCCTCAAACCGCAACTTGTGAATGGAATTATAGCCACCACAAACGCTGTAGAACCTATTTGCATAGACAATTTACCGGAAGATATAAAATCCAAGACTTATATCGGTTTGAAAATTCCCTGTGACTACTATATGCCGTTTTATCTTCCAGGGGAAATTATTCTCCTTTCCGCAGATCGTGAACCACAAGACGGTGAACGATGTATTGTAACAAGTAATGGTGGGATACAAATTGCCGTAAAAACCCATATAATAGAATATGGCGTTAGAAAATGGAGATATGTTTCGCTCATGTCTCCGAACAGTATACTCCCGGAACACATAATTGATGACATGATAGGATATGTAATTGGTTTCGTCAACAATGACGGTGACTGGGGAATCAGATAAAGAAATTAAGAGCATGGCTTTTACACCATGCTCTTTTGATTGATTTATTTTTTTTCTAATCTCCGCCCATCGGATATCACTCCTTCTGTAAATGGCAAGTTACAAACAGCAAATTTATATCTTGGAGATATAATAAAAGTAAGTGCAAATGTAACAACTATTGGTTGGCATAATAATGATATAAACATACCAACCGCTGCTAAGATTGATGGTTATGAATTTGTGGAGTATATACTAAGTGCGGATACATATCGCATATCAGGTATTTCTCATTCAGGATCGTCAATTACTTATTATGTTAATACAGTTGGTACATCTGCAAATATAAACTGCATTCCTTTATATAAACGACTTTAATTAGGTTGTCCAATGGTGATACAAGTGTTTTGTAACTACTTTAATTACTAATATAAATAATTATCTTACGCAGATGGTAGTAAAATATATGAACGAATATTTGTTAAAGATGGTTCTTTTGTATTAAACTGTATGCCAACCGCTACTGTTTCGAATGCTGTTATAAACTTTTTTATTTAGTATTTAGAAAAAATATATAATTAATTAACTACTTTAATTAAGTAATATGTCGCTTACAGTACATTTCAAAATTATTGTGCTTGGTATAGAACTGCGACATATGCATTGGCTGGTATCCTACCTGTGGCAGATGAATTAGAGTATCTTCCCTGTATATAAACATATCCAGTATTTATTCCTGTTCCGACTTCAATGCCGTTCACGTGGGTATATTGTGCGTCATCTCTATTATAAAGTGCCCATGAGCAGACAACTATAGGTATATATCCTGTTTTTGTAACATTAAATGTGATCGTAAAATTGCTACTTTTGTTTAATATTACATCCGAACCGAGTTCGACTTTTTCTGTCACAAACTTATTTAACTTGCCATTTACATCACTAATCGCACCTGTGACAGTTCCATTACCGATTGATGAAATATCAGTATTGCCTATGAGCGTAATTAATGTTTTGATGTTCTTTATTGCAAGGCTAACCTTACCGATAATTCCACCAAGTTTCTCTCCTGTGGTCGGCTGTGCAAGGTCTGTAGGCTCGGTGAATGTTACGGTTGTGTTGGAAGCATCACCTGTCTTTTTGAGATAATCAGTCAAGTCAATGTTGGCTAATTTTTGGTCGGTAGTAGTCTTGTCATAGTAATTAGTTAAATTGTCAGCATCTTTGGTGATATATCCAGCGTCATTCTCTAATTCACTAACTTTTGTAGGTATACCTCCTGTTTGCTGTTTTGCCTGCTCCATATAATACTTTGCGTTATCTGTATCTTCTCCTTCTCTTGTTCCAGTTCCACCTATGGCATAAGATTCAGCCAATACAGATTTTGCATTTGCGGATTGCGCATAAGCAGATGCATTTGCGGATTCTACTCTAATATCTGCTAAATAATTAGGCTGTAGCATAGCATCTGTTACTGATCCTGTTTTGATTGAAAAAGAATAAGTCTTATTCTTTCCAGTACCAGTCACGGATACAGCTATGGTTGTAGAATCTTCAAATGTCAACACCGGAATCATAGAACCAATATCAGCCTTAAACTGTGTTCCATCTTCTGTAGTCATGGTAATGATTCCGTCATCAGACATGGAAAAGCCGACAGGAATTTTTTCAATGTTAAGGTCAAAAATAATTTTTTCACCGTTGTATTTTGTAATAGTAATAACACCGGTTGTTTCATCCATAGTCCAATCAGCAATGTTTCCGTTTATTGCAGACTTGTCTACTTTTAAGGCATCCTGTGATATGATACGGTTGTCCAACGCATCAATAGCAGAATCCATCTGATTAAGATTGTATGCATCTAAATCCGTGTTCTCACTTGGATAATCTTCCCAGTTAATTCTGGTATAAACCTTATTCAGTGCCATCTGCAGAAACCTCGCTTTCTTTTTCTTTATTTCTTTCTGCCAACTCTACATTGATTTGATTATCTGCGGCTCTGTTAATCTGCCCGGCAATATCATTCACAATTAGCCGCTTAATCTCCATCGGGAGACCACATTCGTTAAAAAGATTTATGATTGACTGTTCAAATTCTCTGATTTCTAAACTATTCATGCTGCTTCTCCTATCCTATCAATCCATACGCTTGCAATGCTGTTATAAGGTCATTTACTTTGTTTGCAACCGTAGAAGCTGCTGTTGTACTGGTAGACGATATTTTGCTTACAGTTTTCTTGGTAGAACCTTGTATTCCAAAAAAACCTAAATATCCAAGCGATTTCCCTACACTTATTCCACCAGTAGATGTTATATTCAAAGCAGGGGCATTAATTGATAGTCCGTTAACATCTATATTAAGAGTTCCATTGATTTTGTGTGTGTGCCCTATTGCAAGTTCAGTATCACCGGATATTTTTACATTGTTTCCTATGCTAATAGTACCGCTTGTGACACTTTGCGTATTTATGTTATCAACATACAAATTCTTAGCTTTCAAACTTCCAGTAGTTGTAATTCCACTTGCTGTAAGTATAGTCGAATCAGAACTACGACTTGCTCTTATTCCTGCTCCGTCCATACCCAACGTGTAATTACTGTAATTTAACACAATCGTACTATAATCTTGTGATGCTGATTGTAAATTGATAGTTCCTCCGGTTATATCAATGCTTTTCGCAGTGACTTTTCCATCATAAGAAATAGAAAAGTTTGTGGAGTCCAATACAAACCGATTACCGGAAATGCTTACTTGTCCACTCTCAACGCTCAACTGCGAACTGACATCACCTTTGGAAACTTTCAACTTGATTTGGTCGGCTTGAACAGAAATTGCCGCCGCCAGATCTGTTTCTACTCCTTGCGCACGGGTTGATTCAAGTTCAATCTTTCCAGCTGTCTGTGTAATCTTTGTATCCAGTCCGCTTTCTACATCTTTAATCTCAGATCGTGTTTCCTCAACAGTACGTTCTAACTCATTTGTTTTTCCACGGAGTTGAATTATACTTTTGTTAATTCCATTTACCTGTTCACTGTACTTTGGAGATTTTCCACTTGCTGATATAGTGTCTGTCGGTTGCTGGATTCCTTTGTATGTTCTACTCAACACATAGCTTTCTATGATTTCTTTAGCCGTATATACATTGACTGCTTCTCCAAGGCTCAAACAAGGATTTCCTATTTTTTCACAGTTATAAGGTCTATATTTTACAACTTTAATAACCTCATACAGATTTCTTGCAACCGTTTCTAGGTCATCTGCACCCATTCCATAAACAAGGAAATTATCTTGCAAAATATAACTGTTGTCGTTCTCGGTAATCTCTGTATCCGGGTAAACTGCACCAATATCATTTTCTGATTTTCTTATCTGCACTTTTGTAACTTTTTGGCAGACAAAATCTTCATATTTAACTGATTTGTATTTTCCACCAGTAACCTTTTCTTTTTCAGAACCTTTTCTAGGGTATAATCCTTTCTGTGGATATAATCCTTTCTTTGGATATAATCCGGATATTATTGCTTTAAGGAAAACATATTCAAATTTTCCATCATGGTTAATGTGTCCAAAACATCCGTTTATTGAGCAGATTGCTTCCATTACCGTCTGGCCAGACAGTTCACTTGGTTTGATTGTTTCTGCCACTTCCATGCTGTCATTAGGTAATGTGGTTGCTACTTGCTCAACACCAAAATATGAAAAAAAACTGTCTCTGAACTGCTTTAAGGTCAGAGGAAACTTCAGTCCGTTATACCAGGAAGATACTTCCGATTCTCCAATGTCGTATATGGCATCATAAGCAGTCACATTCCTGTAACGCTTATCATCTGTTGGTTTATCGGAAACGACACGGTATTTGCCGAAAATAAACGGTGTGTCAGTATGTCCATTAATCACAGCTGAAGCATTTATCTGTTTCCCAATCATGCTTGTGAACACGTTGGAAATTTTGAATTTCAACTGTGATGCATTGCACTGTCCAAATGTAAGGTAATCATCATCACATAGTATTTCTTTTAATTCAAACTGTTCAAAATGGATTTCGCTGTTGGTGATTTTTACAGACTTGTCCTCTGTTTCAATCGTGATTTCCTTTTTGGATGCGCTTTTATCAAACAAATCCGCATAGGTATAGTTACTCATTCGCTACACCTCCGACAAATGAAAATTCTATCTGATTGTATTTAATCTCTCCGTCATAAGTTCCGTAGATTGTAGGCTTTATATCAGCCATATATCCATATTGTGTGACATATTTACCTAAAAATGGAATGTATGCCGTGATATTGCATCCCTGTTCCGTTGCATCAATAAAGTTGCTTCGTATCCCGGACAGTAACTCTTGCAAATCGTCATCCGTCAGCATCGCAGGTGTGGAAAAATCAATACTTAATGCTTTTAGCTCCACAGCATTTCTATGTACGTATCCATTTGCATCAGTCCACGGGTCTACATCTTGCATATTTACAGCCGGCTGATAACTTTCAGCGGCTATAAATCTTGACTGGTCAATAACGTAATCTCCAATTTTTAAAAGCCATCCTTGATATGCTGACATACGCTCACCGCCTTATTGCATAAAAATAGACAGCACCCATTCAGAGTGCTGTCTGTGTTAAAATACATATACATTCTTGTGTTTTTGGTTAAATTGCTCTTGACCGTATTGTCTTGCGGCAATTCCAATTTGATCTGTTGTTATTCCAAACTCTTTTTCAAGGATTCCTTGCAGTAGCTGATTATTTTGTTTTAGAAGTGCAATTTCCTGTTGTGCCGTGGAATTAATAGCATCTTTGATTCCAGTGATTTCAACTCCACCGGCAACCGCTGTCTTGCCGCCTACTGTCCCGGCAATCTCCGGTACGCCGTTCTCTCCTGCCATGAACATCGTGTATCGGCTTGGAACGTAACCGCCAGTTTCAAATCTAGGAATACTTATTTTAGGTATTTGTACTGGCTTGAAGCTTATTCCTATAGCTTCCGATATACCGCTAACCAAGCCAAAACCATCAATAAAAGCATTTATTCCATCAATAATCAGATTTACGCATCCTTCTGCTATGGATACAAGTCCATTAAACACTCCTTTGAAAATATCTTTTATTCCGTCCCATGCTTTTCTCCAGTTTCCAGTGAACACACCAGAAACAAAATTTATTAATCCTTTTAATGCTGTTCCAAGATTTTTGATAATATTTCCTATTGCATTAAATACAGTTTCAAAAGCAGGCTTTAAATCTTCCCACAAATGAGTGACTATGGGAGATAAAACATTATCCCATAAGAAGGTGAATACTTCTATTACTGGTTTCACTTGTTCTACCACAAAATTCATTTTATCGACTATCGCATCAAAAGCCGCTCCCAAAATACTTCCTAATGCATCTGCTAAAGGCACTACTACGTTTTGCCAAAGCACTGTAAGTATGTCCGCAACAATCTGAATCACAGGATTCAAAACATTTCCAAGGAATGTTCCAAGCGGAACAAGCACTCCATTCCAAAGATTTTCAAAAGCACTTTGCAATTTCGGAAGCACTTCTTCACCAACATATTTTAATGCCGGATTTAGCATATCCTGCCATATGCTTGTGAATGCAGTCTTCAAAAATTCTCCTATCGGAGTGAGAACATCCACAAGCCCTGTCCATGCACTCTGCAAATCCGGTATAACCGTTGTTGTTAAAAACTCCATTGCCGGAGTAAGATTTTCTGCAATAGCAGAAATTGATTCCTTGAAACTCTTTCTAACATCCTCGTTTGTTGCATATACAAGTGCAAGTCCTGCTACAACCGCTGTTATAGCCGCTGTTGCCGCTACTGCTCCTGCACTAATACCACCAAACAATCCGGTTGCTCCTGCCGCTGCGGCTCCCTCTGCTCCTGTTGCCGCTCCAGTTCCTAATAGATTTCCGAGAATTGTTTCTCCGATTCCTGCTCCTGCCTTACCACCCATTGACAAGACAATGGAATCTTTGATTGCTTTCCACAGGATATCTCCCAAACCAGTGAATTTCAAAAGACCTATTGCCGTCAGAATCGTGGTTTCAATAGGTGCGGCATCAAAACTTCCTTTCCACAGGTCGATTGCCGCTGTAATTGCTTGTCCTATAAAGTTTCCTGCAGATGTAAATACAGCAGTCCAATCAATACCGGCAAGGAACTGTCCTATGTTTTGACCTATTTGGTACCAGTCTACAGATGCAATAGCATCGGACATCCAGTTAAATATTCCTGTTACAATGCCGGACAAATCTTGTCCTGCTTCAAAGAAATCACCATTGAACAAATCCTTGAACAACTTTTTCACAGGTTCAAGAAGTTTTTCTATCTTATCAGCCCAGCCCATAGCTGTATTCTGCATCTTATCAAACGCTTCCTGCCATACTTTTTCGTATTCCGCAGTAGCATCCATGATTTCTTTGGTAAGGTCAATTCCTGCTCCACCAGCACCACTTCCAGTTCCACTAGATTTTGGTGTAGAAATAACATTCAATTTATCAAATGCTCTGATTCCGCTTTGAGCATTTTTTGCGCTTGTTCCCACTTTATCCAGTGCATCTGCCGTATCTTCCAAATCCTCATTGTACCCGGATACACCTTGACCGAATGACGAAAAGTCAATCTTGATTCCCAGTAAATTTGCCACACTGACAAGCAGTCTCTTAATCGCAATTACGACACCGTTAATGACAGGAAGTACTTTCTGCAATACCGGAATAAATAACTGACCTAGAACCATTCCAGCTTCTTTCACGTTGTTTGTGAACTGGCGAATCATGTTGCTGGGTGAATTGATTGTATTCGCCAAATCTCCCCATGATACTTTGGACTGGTCTAAGATTGCCAGTAGACGCAACTGCTGTTTCTCTGCCTGTGACATTTCAGATACAGCCTTTTCAATGCCGTATTTGTAAGCATAAGTCTGCAGTGTGGCATTCGTGATATCAATACCATACTTATAAAGTGCTCTTGACTGACCAATCAAACCGGATTGTAAATTAGTTGCAACTGTACTGAAATCCACGTTAAACAGAGATGATATATCCCCGGCAAGCATTGTCATGGACTTTGAAATTGCTGTAGTGACTTCTCCGGTCTGCCCTAAAGAATTGGTGATAGATGCAAGCTGTGAAGCATACTGGGTAATCTCCTGTAAATTTAATCCCAGGTTTTTCATTCCGCTTTCAGAAATCAATCCACCGTCTACATCTACTTTCAGACCGGACATTTTACCAAGCAGTTCATTTACACGATTTCCGAAACTCTGCGCATAATCCTCTGCATTGTCGTAACCGAATTTTTCAAAGTATTTGCCCCATTCCTTGCCGACTTTATTGAAAGCAACTGTGTAGTAGTTAAATGCTTCAATATAGTCCGTAGTTCCCTCTATGGATTTCCACAGGCTTTTAATTCCACGGATAACAAGGAAATACGTTGCGTAGAATTTTCCGAAAGCCGCTGCAAGGCTGAATGTGCTCTTCGTGGCTCTTTTTGCACTTGCCGTATAAGTGTTCAGATTTCTGCCTAAAGAGTTTGCAGCCCGACCTGATGCCGCACCAGTAGATGCCAGTCCTGCCAGTGCGTTTGTCATGCGGATAATGTTCTCGCTTACGTTTGGTGTGGTAGACAGAGTGGTGAATAACTGCTTCAAATTCTTTGCCAGTAAAGGAATGTTCGTAATCGCTCTGCCGGATGCCACACCGCCAAGTCTTGAAATTGACGATGCTATGCTTGCAATATCCCCTACTCCATCTACTTTTGTTCCTGCCATGTCAGCAGAAAAAGTCTTTAACGCAGATGAAATTCTGCTTAATCCGCTTGTATCTATTTTCCCCATTCTGTTAATGGAATTTGTCAGTGTGGATATATTTTTAATTCCGCTCGTATTCATGGAATTTGCGGCATTTGCGATACTCTGTATGCTGTTGGAAATGCTTGTCAGTTTGGACGTATCAATGGATAAGCTTCTCTGAAAATTCGTAAGGCTGTTTGCAAGTTTATTCAGTGCACTACTGGCTTTGTTCGCATCCGCACTTATTTTTATTTGAAGATTATCAATATCAATATCTGCCATACCGCACCGCCTTTACCGCAATAAAAAAAGGAAGTGTCTGCCACTTCCAAGAAAAAGAGCGGTAAGCTGTGACACCTACCGCTCCTAAAATCATTTCTTAAGATATTCTCTCGTAACCGCACCGCACTTGTAATCAACCGCGATTCCGACTTTCTTTTGGAATACTCCGGTTGCCGTTGCTGTGTCTTTACCTAAAATTCCGTCAATGTTGCTCTTTCCCTTTGCATTCACCGCAGATAAGCAACCATGATGAATGAGTGCAAATTGCAACCACCGCACATCATCACCTCTCATGCAAGGAACTGTTTTCTTCAACAGTCTTGTCGGTTCTGTGTAAGGGTTGCTGTACGCTTCCGTAGTGTCCTGTACGGCTTCTAATTCCTTGTACCATACATTCATGTCCACGTTTCCTACAATGCCGCCTACACGACCTTTAGAAGTATACTGCCAGCCTACCATGTTCGGTACTTGCGGTTGATACTTCACATCACACTTTCCGTTATTCTTTCCGTACCGTGCAATCCACATGGGATAACTCACACCGCCATAAGGCTTAATGTATGTCTTGTAAAAACTTTCCCCAGTGTATACACCGAATGGCAATCCTGCATCGGTGATGACCTTTCCGTAAGCATTGATAATAGAAATAATATTTTTGCCAAGACCTTTCATAACAGCATCTTCAACATCAAGATATACTGTCACTTTTCTGCCATTAAGAATAGTAAGCACTCTTCTTGCATCAGATCGTGATTTTGCAACCGTTGTAATATATCCGTATTCATATACTCCGTGCACATGAACGTTGTGTTCTTGGCAACCTTTCCAGTTCTCTTCAAACTTCTTGTCCGGGTTCAAATCCTTACGGATGACTTTCAGAATAGCAAAATCAATACCGTTCTGTTTTACCGCCCACCAATTAATCGTCCTCTGGTATGAGGACACATCAATTCCTATTAAACTCATGTTTGTTTCTCCTTTTTGGGATGTGATAATTCAAAATTAGCCTGCATTGCCATAAGTCCTGCAAGAAATGCCTTTCTTTGTTTTTGCAATTCCTTTTCGTTACTAGCAGTTTCAAGACGCTCCATAATAGGCTTGTCAATATACTTTGATTGTGCTTTTCGACCGTTTAGGCAATGGTCTATTGCAAAGATTAATGCAGATATTCCATAGTCTCCCCAACGTTGCCATGAATTCCTATCTTCTTCCTCTTTTTTGAGTTTATATCCTTTGTAGCACCACTCTAATTTCTTAGGATTCAGATGTTTGAACTCTTCCATCGAAATTCCCATGGAAAAAGCAAATGGAAAATATTCTTCCCATATTATTTTGTGCCAGTCGATTTCTTCTTGTGGTCCTGCGGCATCTTCGTTACCTTGATGTTCTCTTTCTCCATCTCTTCCTTGGTCTGCGTCATCATTTCCGTCAGACCCGACAGTTCGAAAAAACCGTCTTCTTTCATACAGTCTGTCAGTTCTCCATACAGCTTCACAAAAGACAGACCGTTTGCTTTCATGTATTCTTTCATTAAAGCATTGGATTCATCCGGTGTAATATCTTCATGGTTTTCGATAAGACCAGCATAAAAAGCCGTTTTGCATACATGAGGAAATTCTGCAAGCATATATCCGCTACCATCTACAATTTCTTCTGGTGTGGGATTCTGTACATTTTTTGCTTTTTTAGCTACATAGCCACCGGAAAGCATAAGAAACATCTTTTGAATCAAATCCTTGCACTCCACAGCACCGAATCCAAACTCTAAAGTATATTCAACATCATTAACTAAAATCTTCTTCATAAAAACATATCCTTTCCCCAACATTTTTTTGGAAAGGAGCCGCCCGAAGACGGCTCTCTTTTGCTTAAATCAATGTTTCGTCTACCGCTTCATCAAAGTCAGCCACGGCAGTGTTATTTGTTTCTGACTGACTTGCTATTCCCCCGTTGTTAGTTCAACGGTAGCGTCCAATCCCTTGTATTCCTCAATAGTAAGATTCATTTCAATCGTCAGAAGTTCATTCTGTCCGATTTCAGGCTGTGGAATCTGCTCGGGCGGCTGTGCAACAACGAAGAAAGATTTCTCTTCTCCGGGAATAACAGTTTCAAACCACATTCTTTTACCACCAGTAAGAGCCTTATAAGCTGTAATAAGTGCAGTCCATTCAGCCACTGTTTCTGATGTAAAGTTGACTGTGACTGCAAAAGAACCGCCAGTATCTGCACGACCTTTTACATATCTAGTGATTGCATCTTCCAGTGCGGAAGCATCAATCTGCTCTGGTTCAATGTTGATGCCACCGATAGCATTTATTCTTGTAAGTTGTTTAAAACTCGTAGGTTTTGTTCCGGCTGTTGTCTCTGTACCATATCCGAAAGTAATGCCTAAAGTAGAAATTCCGGCTGCTGCCATGATAAATACCTCCTTAAATTGCATAAAAAAATAGAGCCGAATGGCTCTAATAGTTACAATGTATCGTCAGCACCAACAATTCTTCTGAATCTTGCTGTGCTTCTGTATGTGTTCTGCGAAGTATTGCTAAACTCCGGCATGGAAGTTATCTGAAATCTCAAACGTTTGAAAAGTCCGGCAACCGTAGCCATGATAGATTCAGCTTCTTCCTGACTTTTGTTGGTTATCACATCTACCTGGTACGATGCTGTGATTCCATTAACAGAACGTGCTTCAAGGTCTTGTCCTGTCTCTGTGAACGGCATAGCATGAAAATAAACCGTAGGGAATGTGGGTTCTGACAAATCCTTGCTCTTGTCCGTTACATACGCTTTAGGATGGCTCTGCGGTATTTTCATTTTCAAGTATGATGCAATCTTGACTTTGAAGTCTGATACCCATTGATATTCATTAACCGCCATTAACGAACACCTCCATTGCCACTTTCACTACATCTTTTTCAAGTTCGATACCTGTCAAGTACATAAATGGTCTGCTATCCATGCCTTCACACCAGTACACTTTTCCGTCATCACCTTTGTAGAACCAGCCGTATTGACCATTTGTCAACTGAATGATGTTTGAACCACTTCCGTAGTTCCATTGAACACCTTCTGGCAACGGATATGGATATTCCTTTTTCCCACCAAGGCTGCCGAGTGTACCAAACTCCACAAAAACAGCGGATTTATCATCAGCAACGACCGCCCATATTCCACCGCCTTTTATGTTCCCTATATGCTCTGCATGAATGCTTCGCATTAAATCACCAGTGAAGATAGCATCTAAACTTGTGACCTCTATCCTAGCCACTTCTACGCCCTTTTCTGCCAACCTTTCAGCCAGTAGCCTACATTTATAGGTTAAGCTGTTTTCGTAATCTCTAAGAGCCTTAATAGCGTTCTGTATGGACTTGTCACTGAATAGATTTAGTTTAATCGTCTTCCCCATATCACTTTACCGTCTTTTGAAGCAAAAACAGGTCAACAGTAAGTCCTTCATCAGCTACACCTTTTACAACATAGTCCGCTGTCTTATCATCAACCAGTCCATCACTATCTCGCCCCACATCAGATTTCTTCCAAACAATATCTCCTGCCTTAATCGGCAAATATCCTTTATCAGTAACAATCTGACAATAGGAACTGGAATCATCAATACCAAATTCCTTTACCAGTACTTCCGACAGCTTGTTGCTGATGTTTGCAGAAAAAGGAACAGGGTCAGAAAATCCGATAGCTTCTCTCAAAACTACTGGAATCTTTTCACCATCAACCTCAATGTACTTAATGTTTCCATTTTCGTCACGGTCGTAGATTGTAACTTTCTCACCCTGTTTGGAATACTTCATTTTTTGCTTATTTGCTTCAAGCATCTTTCTTTACCTGTTTGTAAATCTGATTTACCCCGGTGCTTGCCAGCCCGGAAACAATGCCGACCGCAATAGCATTTAGTACGTCATTTGCCGGAAAGTCGGGAATCACATACATTCCTACCACTCCGAGAATACCACCGACAATGCCGACAACAACCGGAATGTAATTATCCTTAATAACCGGAATAAGCTTCGCTCCAATACCGGAAAGATAGCAGATAACCACGATTGCTACGCAAGTTCCTACTTGTGAAAAATCCATTATTCTTTACCTCCATTCTTTAATCTGATTTCTTTGATTTCATCGTACATTTTGGTAGCCATTCCATTTCCGCCTAACGCATGATACGCATTGTACATCTCTACAAAATTCTCATACGCATAACTAGGAATTTCTCCCAACTTCATGTACTTATCGTGATACTCAATAAGTTGAACACGCAAAAGAAGCATTGTTCCCTTACTGTTTGCATCCCTGTCCTTCTTTTGTTGTTTAAGGAGCCAGACAATATATCCTAATAAAATAGGCAATACAATAGTGTATGTCTGTAATAAAAAATCTTTCATTTCATATCTCCTGTTACTTATTGTTGGCACACCGCCCACCACCCTTAAAGTGTGCCGCCTGCAATCATATTGCTGACACCAGCAATATGGTCACGCACAATCTTCTTTTACAGCACTTTGGCAAATGGGAATACACCTACAAACAGACTGTCACGGTCTCTCCATGTTCTCGACACACCGTTTTCAGAGTAATTTGCCATGAAGTTTTCTCCAGCCTGTGAATGGTCATACACAACCACGTTCACAATTACGCTCTCAAACCGCTTCAAGTCCTCTGCAATCTTTTCATCCGTGTAGCTGTCCGGGTACATTCTCTTTGCCACAACGTCAGCTTTTGCTTGACTGATAAGTTGCTCAATCAGAGGGTTATCTTCAAGTTCATCAAACACGACCTCGGAGCTTTCAGAATCAATATGAAATTGTTTCAGACGAATTTTTACTTGCTCCAAAGTCGTATATTCTGCCATGTGTTACCTCTTATTCATCCTTCGCAGTTACCGTAGTAATACCTGCCTTTACTGCTCTGTAATTAGGATCGCATTCGATAATCATAATTTCTTTTCCGGTCTGTGCTTCGATCTCGGAAGTTCCGTCCCAGGTTGCGTAAGTCTTGACGTTTCCAAGATAAGGAGGAAGTTTGCAATCATCCGCTACCTTGTACTTGTAAGAATTATTAGAACCCTTAGAAGGACTTACGGTAATTTTGGTGAAACCAGTGTCAGAAGAACTTGCTGCACTGTTTACAACCAGAGTATCAAGTCCAGCTTCTCCCTCTGTCAGTGTACCGATTACGATTCCATAAGGGTTAGGAATTACAGGAATAAACACGCCACTAGCTTTAGTCCACTCAGCAACCGGATCAGGAGTTGCCCACTGGGAAATAGTAATGAATTGCTTTTTGGACAGGCTTGTAAATGCACTTGCTTTTTCTTCTTCCGGAGTTACGCCCCAAAGTCCAGTACCAATCTTTCCGTTTCCAGTAGATACATAAAGAGTAAATACATTATCCGGTAAAAATCTCTTAGGAGTTCTTGTGGTATTTTCCTTGTTGGCAATTCCGTACATATCATCATCAATTACCATGTTCAGACCATACAGGCTAAGTAACAGATTTGACACTTCTGCCTGAGTAATTGCCATTCCAACGAAATTAACTCCCTTAATAGCTTTCATGATTCCTTCATTCTTAAGCATATAAGAGCGCATTTTGGTGGAAGTCAGTGCAGTATTGACAACATATCCTTTGTCAAGAGCCATCTGAACCATGTCTGCAATATCTCCAAGGATATCATGGGTAGGATCTTCCCAGCCTTTCAGTGCCTTGAACTTATTTACTTTGAAGTCAATAGCAAAATTGAGACCATTTTCGTTAATGGTCATCTTACCAGTAGACATAACCTCCATTTTTGCGATTTCAGTTCTTGTCTTAACGGAATCAGACAGCCGACCCATATCGTCATATACATAGTCAATCAGATTGCTTTCTCTTACGCCATGATTCAGTAACTGGCGTAATCTTTCAGACTGGTTGATTTTTTCCTTGATCAGCAGCTTTTCTACGCTTACTTTTTCAAATCCAGGTCTTACACCAATAGCAGCTTCGGTATCAAATGCGTGTACCATTGCTGCGGTGGGAAGGTCCATTCCTTCGGAAAGTCTTTCGTACTCTGCTTCAAGGTTTTCGGTCTTGATATCAGGGAAAAGACGGTCACCTACATAATTTCTTGCGATAGAATAATTTTGGGAAAAATCCAATCTATCCTTGTCTGTAATCATTGTTAATACACTAGGCATACTGTTCTTACCTCCGTAATTTAATCAAAGTAAATGCCGCTTGCTTTAAGTGCGGTTTCGGCATTGGTATCTACTGCAACAGGCAAATTTGCCTTAATAACACGGCCCGCAATAATTACAGAAATAGGCTTCTTTTCGTCATCTGTAATATCAACATCTTCAAAGACAATTCCCTTTGCAGAAGCGTTATTTGTTGGAACCACAGTTCCTGCCTTGATAATCTTCTTATCATCTACCTGTGTTGCCATTGCTTGTGTTCCCTCAAAAGTTTTTAACACAAGTCCGACTTCACTTGCTAAAATGTTTACACCAGAAGTGTAAGTAGTGGTTTTCATGTAAGCCATAACGTTTATACCTCCTTGCTTACTGTTCGATTACATAGCGCTGATTATATTTCTTTGCCATTTCAGCACCTTTACTTTCAGTTCCACCATTGCCGCCAGCACTACCACCGCCCGGATTTGTGGTTCCGTTTGCGATTTCCTGCTCTTTAGCCTGTGCCGCAGCGGTTTCTTTATCAGAGATAATTTTTCCGAGAACCTCGTAGTCAAAACTGCCGTCATCTTTGATAACCTGTGATGCCTGTTCAGCAGAAATATTAAACTTGGATGCCGCATTGCTTCTCTGTGCCGCAATAGCCTGTGTCTTTTCAAGTTCTGCGATTTTTGCATTTGCAGTTTCCAAAGCTTTATTAGCTTTTTCAATTTCAGAAAGATTTCCGGCTTCAAGTTCATCAAGCTTTTTCTGTAACTCATCTGCACTATCAGCCTTAGCCTTGTATTGTCCTGCCTTTGTTTTTTCTCTTGCAACTTCCGAATTGTTCTGATTCAAAAGATTTGTAATCTGTTCGTCCGTAGCTTCGGGAAAAAGTTTTAATACGTCTTCTCGTGTCATAAATTACCTCCGTTAAACTCACGCTTTTGTTACCGCAGGTCGCTCCTGCTGAGTCTCTGCTATTTACCGCATAGCTGCAAATTTTATAAAATAAAAACAGCTACCTATTTCTAGGCAACTGTCTTATTTTGCATTTGTTTTACAATTTCTTGTGCTTTTGCCATCTGCTCTTCCATGTTGATAATGTCAGCAGTTTTCCACAGAGCATCAAGGTAAGGTTTGGAAAGGTTGAAAGTCTTTTCACAATCTCCCCAAAGTCCAACCGTTTTGATTGCAATAAGAGGATGAATACCACACTGCAGAAGTTGCAGTAATGTCTGCGACTTGGTATACATATTATCTTGTGGACTGTGGTTGATCTGCACATCAAAATCTCGAAGAGTGATTTTCAGATCCTCTTTCTTAATGCGGATAACATTCAGCGCAACCTTGGCCAATCTCTTCTCTGCTGTCTTAACAACCGGATCTTTAAGCCTTGCTCTTGATTTTGAGAAATCCCATCCGTTCCTCAGCTCGACCGCACCCTGCGTATCACCGCCAGTGTTTCCTTGCTTGTTCGGTATTCCCAAAATTGAAAGTGCACTGTCTGTTAAATCATCCTTGGAAACCTGTGTCTGCGTTTGGTCAAGCTCCTGAGACATGACATCCACATCAGACTTATTGTCTTTATTGATGGACTTTACAACCAACGCATGGTTCATTTTCATTTTTTTGAACTGTTCTTCATCAACTTCACAGTTTACAAATTTGTACCATGCCTGGATAAACTGCTCTATGCCGTCCATTCTATTAGACTGCGTATTATTTATTGCATCCAGCAGGTCTATAACAAGTTCAATATCAGATAAACGTTCATGGTTGTTTGGAAATTCCACAATAGGAATGCCGCCAAAACCATGTAACTTCCATGAATCAGCAATAATGGAACTGTTCTTTACTTTGCATTCATGCGTTTCTGTGTAGCAAAGTTTATACCATTCTCCGTTTTCGTCCTTTAATTCTTGGACTGCTAAAATCGGTTCTTCGGAACTACGGTTGTAAATGACAAACGTGTTCAGAGGATTAGGTGCAACCACACGGATAGGCACATCTCCATTCACAATCTGAATAGCTTTGAATGATGTTCCGGTTGCCGACTGCCACTCACCAGCTTTTATGTCTTTCTCATGCTTATTTGCATCAGCTAAGTAATCATTCAGTTCATCTACTGCCTTATTTACAGCTTCATCATCTTTTCTGCTTACAAACTGAATAGGTTCTCCGTAAGTCTGACCAACTTTGAATTGCACCCACTCATACGCATGGTTCTCAACAATTTTGTTTGTTATATCCTCATTTGACAGCTTTGTTCGGTATAGTACAGGCTGGTCACCTTTGTAGTACTCCCACAAGTACTTGATAACTGACTTATTGTAATTAAAAACACCGATGCAATCACCAATAACCTTTACAATGTTGTCTTCGGTTATCTGCTCCACATCCGTATATGCAATTTTTCTACCGTGACAACCCTTTACAAGGTCTTGAAATTTCATAGTGTTCATATTTTCACCTACAAAAATGTTATTCCGCTGCTCTGATCTCTCTGTGGAAGTTTCTTGATCTCACGTTCTCCGGTCTCCGTATGATAAACAACCATCTTATCGCAATTCCTGCACTTATATGTCTTGTCGATATGCGATTTTGCACTACATTCACCGACCAACCGTCCGCATCCCGGACAGTACACTCTAATTTTTTGGTTAAAAATCATAAATACCTCTTTTCTTCGCACAAAAATACCGCCCACATAACGTAGACGGTATTCCCGGCTGTTTGCCTTTTAGGAGGATTAGAAAGCATCTTAAATATTTTCGTCAGTTTAACATTACCATTTTTTATATATGACATTCAATGACATTGTTCATTCAAATACCCTTCTCCGTATTTCTTTTCAAACTGTTTCAATGCAGTTCCGTGAAGTCTGACAACTTGTCTCCATGAATATTTCATTTCTGTTGCAATCACTTCAAAAGTTTTCTTTTCGATGTACCTTGCGAACAGAATATTGTATGTGTTTTCATCTTCCATGCTGTCTATCTGCTGTATAATTTTCTCTTTTTTATCGACAAGTTCATCAACCATGCCATCTATTTTCCGTTCCATTTCATCAATTTTGGCATATTTTGTGCCGATTTTGTCAAAGTTCGGTGTAGTCTGCACTCTTTCACCACTTTGCGGAGCGGATATGCTTGCCACCATATCTTTAAGCTGTGCAATTTCCGTGAGTTTATTATTTATCATTCGATTAAGGCGGCTTATCTGCCCTAAATATTCTTTTGTTGTCATCTAATACCTCCTACTCATTGAAAAAGGATTGCTGATTGCTTCTGCGGTTGCCATAGTTCCTGCTCTCATTTCATTTTCAAACAATGCAATGCTGTCAGGTGCATCATCGTGTTTTACTTTTCCGCTACGGGTCATAGTGGTTAATTCCTTCATGAATTTGTAGTACTGGCTCTGCCTGTCCATTTTCTTGAAATCACGAAAATAGTAATCACGAATTACATTATCCCTTGCATTTTCCATTCTCGTAATTTTGTTGGAACAGTTAAACTTAAACCTTGCGCTACATCTTCCTCCCTGCGACTTTACAATGTCCATAACATCACGACCAAAATATTCCCCGGCACTGTTGCTCTCAAAAGTGACTGTTTTAACATTGTGCTTAATAAGCATATTTGCGCATTCAGGCTTTGTGAACTGTGTTCCTGCATTATCAAACACAACATCTACTATGTAGACCTCATTTCCGTACACATAGCCGATAGGCATTGAGCAGCTATCTTCTCCTTTATCTGCACTATCACAAGCCGCCATGATTGCGTCTGGTTCTCTGTCAATCGGAAGTTCTTCAAAGTAGTGCAATTCCTTTTCAGCAAACATACGTCCCTTTGCTTCAAACGGTGATTGTTGAAACTCAGATTCCCATGTTTCCTCTGAAACAAGTTTTCTCTCTTTCCGATAATAGTCCGTTGTAAAAATCTTTCTAAGTCCCCGTTTATCCTTACGGTATATTTCCCAGTTACTTTCGTCCGTTACAGGGTCAAGTGCCGGAATTGCAACCTCTTTCCATCTCCACCCTAGTTCATCAGCCTTGGTCTGTAACGCTGTAATAGGGTCATACAGGCTGTATTTTGTTCCCTGGATAATAATAGGTGTACCCTCTAATCTACGTCCTAAAACGTCATCTGTGACCTTTTCACACAGGAACTCTAGCCTGTCTCTGTTTCTTGCTTCCTCATGGTTCTTTACGCAGTCATCAATATAGACAAGCACGTTTGCTTCGGTACAACCTACGATTGCGCCATCAATAGGTCGGCAAGTAAATGTTGGAAAAATATTTTTGCTTTTAAGGTCTATTGATAGATTTTCTGCGCTTTTGTATCCATCTTTGCTGATTTTTGTTGCTTCAGGAAAAACACTTAAAAACCGCTGATATGTGCTTTCTGTCTCAAAGCTTTGCAAAAGACCACCGTAGAATCTCTTTACCAGTCCTTCACCTTTTCCAACACCGAAAATGCTTCCGTCCGGGTCTCTTCCGCCCATCATCTGTGCCAGTTTTAGTCCTCCGGTGGTTTTCCCGGTACGTTTCGGTTGTGAAACTGATAAGAAATCCAGTTTTCCATCGTAAATTTCTTGATATGCTCCTACTACCGGCTTTAAAACCTTTCTTCTCGGAAAATAAAATCTTCTCCACGGGTCTTTTTCATCAACTTCAATGTAATAAAAAAAGCTGTCAACTAGATATGCTGATTCATACATTAAAACATTGTAAAATTGATCTAAAATTTTATATGATGTATCATTATCCCCTGCGTATACTTCCAAATCAGCAACTCTTCCGCCTGTCTTTTCTCTGACATATTTTGCAATAAGTGACTTTGTTTTTGCTGATTGCTGCAATCCGTACTTAACATCATTTTCTGACCGAAATGCAACCGATAATGCCTGTATGTACGCATCAATGACCTGTTCATCAATTCCCTTGCGCTGTATGTAATTGTCATAACTGTTTACTGCCGTGATAAGGCTCTGACTTGCCAAAAGAAAAGCACCTCCGCTTGTGGCAGAAGTGCCTTATAGGATTCTGCCTATAATTTTTATAGGTTAGCGACTAACTCCGTTTGTTAGCCGGTGATTTTTTTTATTCTAATTCGTCTGCATGTCTTGTCATTTCAATCTGTGTTCCATTTTCATCTCTTGTACAGACAGTTACATATTTGTCAATGCCACTTATTATGCTCCCGAGCCTTATTTCAGTCTTATTATCATCAAAGTTGTAACATTTACGCATTTCTTCAATGCAGTTATTCATTTCAACTATTTTCATTCTTCATAAACCTCACAAAATTTTTCCCACACTTAGGGCAAAGTTCAAATTGTGCTTCTTTCGTGTACAGAATAATTTCAAAATCGTTAAGAACATCACTCGCATGGTATCCTTCCTGCACTTCTGTCTTAATGTTCATTTTCCCTTTTCTGATAAGCGTATTCTTTATTTCTACTCCGCACCTATCGCAAGTGTGCCATTCTTCGTAATGTTTCATTAGTTACCCCTCTTTGTATGGATTGAAGAAGTCCTCATCTTTTCCAATTCCAAGATGCTTTTTCAATGCAAAATTTGTTATCATTTCCCGATTAAACGAATTACTGACAATATAATTTGCAAGTTCTCCATCTTTCCATCCGTCCGTACTTGTCATATAATCATAAATCTGCTTATATTCTCCGGTCAGCTTATCAAATTCAAACCAGCCTAAGTCAAGTGTCACTCCATAATTATAAAAACCCCTGTCACACCACTTTCTGACATAATACATTAACTGCTTATACGAAAATCCAAGCCTTTCAAAAATATTACCAATAGTTCTTATGCTCAATTCCCGATCGCTAGAATGTAATTTTCTTTTCTGCTCATTCACACAAGCTCTAAAAAATATTTGTTCTAATGGCTTCATTCCTCCACCAACTTTCTGCCACACATCGGACAATAATTTATCTTCATTGTTCCTGGGCATCCACTATCTCCAGTATTAATGTACAAGTAAATTTTTCCTTCATCTTCAAAAATAAAATCGTCACCTTTACATAAGGCATTAAGGAACCCTTTTTCAATTTTTACTACATTTTTGCAAAAATCACACATGCTTATTTTTCAACCTCTCCATTAACCGTTCACATTTATCAAGATTTTCGCAAGTAATGTTGTTTAAGTATTTTTCGCTTTTGTCAGATACTGTTGTTATATTCATTTGTATCAGTTTCGGTTCAAAATCTTTACAATACTGACAACAATCTTGAAGAATAAGGTGAAATCCATTCATGCGAAATTCCTCCGTAACCCATGCAGACGGAATCGAACCTACGACACACATCCTATTCGGTTGCTGCTCTACCACTGAAGCTATGCATGGGAATCGCACCGTAAAACCTTTTATGGCTTGCGCTTGCCATAACCAAATGTGCACCGCCTACTTGTCACTGACTATCCACAATCTCACAGTCTTGTCTGTTCTCTACTTCATAGGCTTGGTTTTCGCTAAACATATGTGGCTTACGTTTTAGCTAGGGAATAGTTGCCGTGGGAGTTGAACCCACCCGACCCAAACAAGGCTCGACTGCTTTTGAATCTGCAAATTCTACTCGCAGAAGTGTTTTTCGTTAACCGATAATGAGCAACTACTATCCATACATCTCCCATCGACCTGAACTATTGCAGTAGTGCCAGACTAAGTGGAGATAAAGATAAAGTTGGGATGATGGGACTCGAACCCACAGCCTATGCCTTAGAAGTACACTGCTCTCTCCATTTGAGCTACATCCCAGTGATCGGTACGAGATTCGAACTCGCGTTACCACCGTGAAAGGGTGGTGTCTTACCACTTGACTAACCGATCATGTGCGTTTCCATAAGCTGTATGCCTACATTTAAGGCGCTGACGCAGCGCAACACTTATGGCTATTTTTATTTTCGCAGGGCATCCGCCAGTTACCTGCTAGTCGGTTGCGATCCGACATCGTGGGGAAAGAAGGAGTCGAACCTTCGGTGTTTCTAATGTCACGGTTTTACAGACCGCTGCAATCGCCACTATGCATATTTCCCCAAAACATGTGCCGTATAACCACAGCCTAACTTCTGGCACACCTATCTGCTACCTACCGATTATTGCAATCACGGTATCGTCTTATAGACGCAGATAAAGTTTTCACCGCTATATGGTTGCAAAGCTTCAAGCGGTTACGTGGAAAACCCTCACGAGCCTTGCGACGGCTCTTAACAGCATTCCGCTATGAGGTGAAAGGAGTGTCTCCAATGGAAAAGTATGGAAGACAATTCGCAGATGGCAAAGACCGAAAGAAGAAAACATCTGCGAAACAGGACTACCAGGATTCGGACCTGGGATGCAGCAGTCAAAGTGCTGTGCCTTACCGCTTGGCGATAGTCCTAAACTCCGGGAGAGAGACCATCTGCTCCCGGAGTATTTTCGTGAAACACTCTATTCAAAATTATCACGCCTGCGCACGGTACTCTGTAAAACTTAGTGTTGTCGAACGCATTATTTCATTTTTCATTTCCCACACACAGGCTACATACACTCTTGATGCCTTGATTTCTCGGAAACATATCCAATGCCAACACAACACCGGATATTCGGCAATAACAATGGCTTTATGAATTTAACCCATTCAACAATGTGATATGGGATAATTCGCATAATCTCCGGCAACCACATATTATACCCACATGAAAACGGTTGCTAATGCTGTTGCTAAAGCAAAACTAAAAACTATGATAACATTGCTTCCTGTTTCCTCTTTCGGAGCATTCCATGCAAATGTAATTGTCAATATAATCAGCATAATGCTGATTAAAATTCTTAAAAGTGTCATTTTCTTTTCTCCCTCTCAAAGTAGATTGAAATTCCGAAAAGTAATACCATAACGAAGTATATTAATTTATCCACTATATTCTCGCTCCGATAAAAAAGTATTGCTCCGGAAACAATAAATAAAATTTTCATTGCACTAATTAATATTATCAATATATATTCTATCAATTTCCATATTTTCACTTTTTCTTCGTCCTTCCTTCAATTTCATCGATCATTGCCATTACCAGTGCTTTAGCAAACTGGCTATTGTTGTGCATTTTAATCAGCAGATTGCCTTGCCGAATAAGATACGACCAGTCATCATCCGTTTTCGGATTAGCGCACTCTTTATGGATTTTCCAAACCTCTGTGTAAATCTCTTTAATCTCAGGTGGCAATTCGCATTTCTCCTTAACCGACAAATCATCTTTAGGCTCCTTATCAAGTCTGCTCTTTTGGTGCTTCATCTGGCAGCTAACCATTTCTGTAACGTTCTCACGGTCTCTCTTAATCCCATGACCTTGCAGAAACAATTCGCATTGCAGGACTTCACCGCACTTTGAGCATTCGTCTTTAATCTCTTTTCCGTAGATCTGCATAATTTATTCACTCACATATGACCTAAATCCGGCATTTTATCTGTTTTCGATTTAACTGAAAATGATCCAGTCTTTAACGGTGGAATTGCTGCAACTTTACTTAAATCCTCTTTCTTAGAAATTTTTTCACCGTTGTCTGTTTCAGATTTATGTTTGCAAAGCGGTATAGCAATTTCAATATTTGGCGGTATTTTCCAATTTTTTTCAATATTCTCAATGCTTCTTTCTAAGTTTTCAAAAGATTTCTTTAGCTTTTCTTTGTCTGATTCAACCAGTTCCAGATACTTGTCCAAGTACCACTTAGCTTTCCGAACATCCTCTACACCGTTTTTATTCTCATGCCGGTAAAGATATTTAAGAGCATTGCAGATGCAGAAGTTCTTCACAGCTTCAATTCCCTGTGTCTCAATCATCACATCTATGTACTCATATTTTCCTGTCTCATAATGACTGGGGTGATTTACGTTATCTGGCATCTAGGTCTCCTTTCTGGATAAAGGCTTTTTTATTTTTGAGGAAATTTGAGGGACTAAGTAGGGGCTGTTCGCTGATCCTGTCAGACCCCCTCCCCGGTCTATTTCAACTATGCGTTAAACACGTCTTTATGAAATAGTTGATTGTCAAATCCTTAACTATCCCATTTTTTCGCACGTTTCAAGGATTGTTGCTAATCATTTGCATCTGTGTTGTCACTGTCATACGCTCCGGAATCAGTCAACATTGATTTATTTTGTCCAAAATCTGTGTCTAATCGTGGGAGTTGGTCGGCTGTCCTGGTTATTTTGTGCACAATCTCTTGTTGTGTGGTCTGTTTCCTTCCGTGGTCGTTGTTTAATCGTTCCGTTGCTCCTAGAGCATTCCGCAGATTAAAAGCAACAAGTTGATCGCAATCTGCATCATCTAACCAATTTACAAAAGCTTTTCTGACCTCGTCCATGCTCGATGTACTTGATTTTGTTCTCCATGCGCTTAAAGCCTGTTTAGATATCCCTGTTAATATCTTAAATGTATCAGCTGTAGCAGTCATATCATAAGCGTTAGCTAACTCCCTAAGATATAAATAAACCTCATACAACAGATCTATATTGTACGCATTGTAGTTAGTTAACATTTGATTAATACTATTATCCACTATGTTTTTTGGTATATCTTTTAATACATTGTTAGGTCTTATATAATTATTATATATATACTGCATGGCACCATTAAAAACCGGTTGCCGTTGTGATCTCATGTCATCGATGCCATAAGCTGCACAATAATCGTCAAAGTATTTACGGATATTTTTTTTTATCTCGTCAATGTTTGGAATCTCTCTGACGTCCTGCACCGCTCTGCACCTCCTAAAAATTTGCAATAAAAAATCACTAGGCATCACTTAACAAACCCATGTTTTTTTGATCTCCTCAACGTGTATCAGTAAAAACATAAATCTAAAAAAGTGATCAGCTAGTGACTTCTGATCTTTTCCGGTCTGCCGGCTCCGGTGGTCTTGGTTACAATCTAGGCGGCTGCATATCCAGAGGGGGGGTTGGATTTGCACCGCTATCACTCGCACCGTGTTAACGTCGGCTCCCTAACTGATTTAATCATAACACAAGGACTATTAAAAAATCCACAGCATAATATAACAACCTTTTACGCATTTGGTGATTTGTTTCTGTGGTGGTCTGCTTCTGATCCTGAGCAAATAAAAATCATGCGATTAAAAAATATCATACGGTTAAATTTGACAAATGGGATTTTTAAATAGACAGACAGGTGATTTTTGCAGATGGGTGTATGGCGGTAGCTGGTCAGCTCTAGTATTTATATATACTTGGTATATCATTGTCTTTCTGCTTTTATTTACTTTTATCTTATCTCCTTTTATTTAATCTAATCTTATTTAATCTTATCTGCGTCTACAATTTGTCTACAATTTGTCTACAAAATTTAGCACGTTAAAATGTCGCAGTGAAAATAGATCAAGAAAAGCAGGTGTAATAGCCTGCTTAAAAAATATCTTTATATAGCTTTTTATGGTCGTCATCCGTTGGAATTACTCGCCAACCTTTATATGTCGGGCATCTATACGAGCCTTTACCGATGGCAGCACTTTTTGCACCTGATAAACCGGATCGTATGTTCTCAAATTCCCGGCTATCCGGTTCGCATCCGAATAATTCCCGGCAGTTTTCCCGGAGCCATACAGTGAGGCAACGAAATTGATAATGCGTCCCATTGGGTGCGACTATATGCCAATCTATGGCGTTTACATTTGTTTCAAATCGTCCGCTTTTGGGGCTTTTTAATGCTGCATCTGTTGCAAGCTTCTGCAGCTTTCGCATGTCCCGTCCTTGCGCTTTTTCAGATATTTTTTTCTTCGTTTCCTCCGAAAATTTTCTTCCGGTACTACGCTTTTTTGCATATATTTTTCTACATTCTGCTGAACATGTTACTTTTTTACTAGACGGAGGACAGAAAAAGTCTTTCCCACAAATCACACATTTTTTTACGTTTCTTTCCATCTTTTAACCTCCAACGCAAAAAGCGGAGCTTTTCGTCTCCGCCTGTTGCTTTTATTCGTTTATTTCTTCCAAATATGCCCTATGCCCTTTCATTTCTTTATCAAGCGCATAAAAGCAAGGCTTTTCGTTTCCCTGGAGTACTTCGTTAATCTCGTAGCATTCGCCCCAGGGGGCTTCAACCATAGTAGCACCAAAAGTATTTTTATATAATTTCCATTCGTCCGGAACTATAACAGTCATGCGATCGCTGCAGGTTGCGTGTTGGTGTTCTCCGCCGTAAGTATAAACATTTCTCTTTTCTGCTGCTAAAACTCCGTAATTACAATAAATTTCTATCTTCTGCATAATTTCCACCTTTTAACCTTTCTTTTAAGCTATTTGTTTACTTGTTCTTCTGATCCGTTCCGCTCTCGCTGTGATCCGGTCAATTAGTGCCCTGTCACCGTATGCGGTTTTGTTGGCTAATAACTCCGGATCTGTCATGCTCTCCAGTGCTTGGAGTGTTTCCGCTTGTACTGTTTCCAGTGCTTGGAGTTCTGCCCGGTTAAATTCTTTCAGCCGTTCGGATTCCACGTTTTCCAGTTGCTCCCGGTAGTACCGGAAGAACTGCCGGACATTTGACCGGATCCGGGCGGCTTTCTTTGCTGTGATCTGCTCTGGTGTTCCTTTCATGCTTTCTGCTCCTTTTCTCTTTGTATTCGTTCCATACCTTGCTTGTAAATTTCTTCAGCTTCTTTCCTCTTGCGTTCTACCCATTCAACATTACTTTCGTCTGGCCGCTGTCCGGGTAAGCCCGCCCATTTTGGAGGATGTTTAACGACTGGTGCAACTTCTCCGTGCTCTCTAGCGGCTCTTTCTGCCGCTGTTTTGGCTTGTAAAGCGTGTAACCGTTCATTTGCCTGCATGAGTGCGATTTTCTCGTCTATGGGGCTTTTAGAGCCTGTCACGGGTGCTTCTTTCGGTTGTCCTGTCACTGCCTGCGGCTGTACTGGTTGCAATGCTGCGATCACGGCACCTATAACAAACTGGTTGACACTTTCGCCGTTCTTTTCTGCTTGCGCTTTGATCTGCGGTTCTAGGTCTTTCGGGAATCTAATCATTTGGTTAAATGTTTCCGCCATTTTAGCACCTCCTTTTCTTGTGATATCATTTATGTGATATCATTAGTTTTTTGTGATATCATTTGTGTGATATCATGACATCATTAGTGTGATATCACTTGTTTGATATTGTGATATCACTATAGCATTTTGTGCCTTATATGTCAATATGTTTTTGTGCCTTATTTTAATATTTTTTCGTCATGCTCCAGTTTTTCCGCAACAGCTAATTTTATAAAATCATTTACACTCTTATAACCTAATTTATTGATGCGGTCTTTTGTGCCAGTTGCAAAACGGCAATTCACCCGTTCAAATTTGTTGTCGTATTTGTAAATCGCTTTTCTTGTTGCATCTGTAGTTTTTCGCTCCATTGTTTGCACCTCCTTATATAAATGTATCTTTATTATATTTGTTTGTGCCTTATATGTCAATATTATTTTTTATCTACTATAATATAATCATGTTTTTTGTGCCTTATACATTTTGTACAACAAAAGAGCCTATTTTGTGCCTTATATTTGTATATTATTTCATCTTGTTTTTGTGCCTTATATCTGTTATAGTTATATCAACAAATAAAAAAGCCGGTGACACCTACCAAGCAAACACCGGCACCCAAAAATAAGAGAGGAGCAACAGAGATGAGAAAAACCGGATTAAAATTTACATGGGAAGCAGGAAGCAAAAACAGCAATGCAATTAGTGAATTCAAAAAGAGAAATATCGCATTTGAATACAATCACTTTGGGGAACTTACAGCCGATTTTTACGGAATCGGAATTTTTGAAAAAGTTGATTTTGAACAGATCCAAAGTAACGAATTTGAAATCTGCATAGCATAGCCGAAACGCTCCGATCTGGAGCGTCCGCAACGATTCGCCCCGTTGCGCTGATGATGGCAGGCGAGAAAGGGAAAACATGACAACATTAAAATTTGAAAATAATAAAATCTATAGTACTTCTACGCTCTGCGCAAAAACGGGCGTTTTCGAAATCGTGGAAAAAATCCCAGTAAGGTTTTTTATTTGGAATATCGGCGAAAACATGGGAACGCATGAATATATTCCAGTTTGTGAAGATTTACACCCTGGAGATAAAGAAAACTTTGAAATCAATACAGCAACTCTTAAAGCTGTAAAAGTTGCGCCGGATGAATGGGAAAAACTTAATAAAGCGGCATCTTGTGGTGTTGGAAATCTTAAGCAGGCAGAAAAAGCATTGAAAAGCAAACGCCGCGGATACTGGAGCGACAGAAAAAGAGCCGCTGCAGAACTAACAATTGAAATCTTCCGCAAAATTTGTCAATAGTCGAAACCGCCGCCCGGCGGTCTGCAGGAACTGCCCCACCTGCACCGATGAGACAGGGCACACGATGAAAGGATGGTGAAATATATGAAAGTAACTCTTAAAAGAGTAGCTAATATCGTTTCTCTTGTGGAAAAAGGAAATGAATCTAATATTATTAAGACCTGGTATGATGATGATTTTACATCAAGAAAACTTAATAACACAATCCAGAAGCTTGTAAAAAATGCTCCAGCCGGAGAATGGATAGTTTTAGAAATATAAGTACATAATGAAAGGACGGTTGATATTATGGAATTTATGGAAAAATTGCAGAAACAGAAAGACGATGCGAAAGCCGCTTATATTAAAGCCCGGGACGAATGGGCGGACACCAGAACCTCCGAAAATATCAAGGGTGACTTTGAAAAATGGAAAATTGTTTGTGATAGAAAGCGTGATTGTATGCGCTTGGGTGTACTTATTTAGGCAAGCGGCGGCGGTTCCCGGGGTTCGATTCCCCGGCTTGCTTTTACCCGGAAACAGGAAAATTTGAAAAATGCGGAGGAGCGAGAAAATGAAAATTATAGAAAAATCGAAAATGCCTGACGGTACATTAATACAGCTAGAGGATTGGCACGATAAAAACACAAAAGATTATATGGATTTATATGGATATGAGATAGGTGCATATCCAGTTGCTAAAAATTCCGGTTGTTGTGGATGGGTAAAATCCGGGGAAAAATTTAGGATATCAATTAGTTATAATAAATATGCAAATTATACTGATGAAATGGTGTTGAGTGATTTTGAATCGTTAAAAAATGGAGAAAAAACATTATCAGATTTAAAAGATCATTTTTTTAATAACTTTAAAGATCAATTTTATTTAGGAATTATAGATTTTGAACCTTGACAGCCGCCGCAGAGGATGCCCGCCGGATCACTACCGGCGGCGGTTTTATGGGTGGAATCTGCCCTAAAATTAAAAATAGGAGGTTGCCAAGATGGAAGAAAAGAACCTTGAAAGACTTTACAAGCTGTTAGAGCGTGCGGAGCGAGAGAAAGACACGGAGACAGTCGCCGCTCTGCGGTGGGCAATTTTTGAACTTGAAAACAGATAAAAAACGGCTTTCAACCGTCTTTTTGTCGTGTGTTGGGTGATATACTGCCGTTTTGCGGTCTGTTTGCGTTGCTTTTTTGCCGGATCCGGTCGGATCATATCCACGGGTATATTGACGGTTTGCGTTGTCTTGGTGTACAATCAAATATTACAAGGGGGATTTTGCCAAAATGCGAAAAGTGGGAATCGGTCATGTATATGACATCATGGAGAACGTATCTGATGCCGGGGAACGGCTGGAAACCGTCATAAGGGTGGAGAGTGCCGCCGGTGGTTTGTCTCCGGAATCTGCGGAGCTACTGCGGTTTGCGTATGATTCTATGCTTTCGGCTGTTGGAGACCTTGCAAAAGCTGCGACACGGTGAACTGGTGACAGTTTCCAAACGTGCACCGCAGAAGTGAACAGGTGTTTTATACCTTGAATCGGTCTGAAAAAATCTGCGAAAAAACTCTGAAAACGGATTTTTCAGCTTGAAAAGTGCTACCCCGGGGGATTGAAATTTTTTGCATTATATTTTGACGAAATTTTTTTCTTTTAAAAACCTCTGAAAACGAGATTTTCGGATGGAAATTCGGAACCCGGGGGGATACAAAACGGTTTGCATTAATTTTTACGAAAAAAGTCTCAAAAAATGAGATTTTTAATAAAACCTAGAAGGGGGAAATATTATGAATTGCTACAAATGTGGTAAAGAAATGAGAGTTGTTCCGGAACAGGTGGCTACGGATGAAAAAGGATTGCCTGTATATCACAGAATAGGTTATTGTGATTCTTGCATGTCTAAATTTGACATTGACATTTTGGAACAGCAAAAAAATCAGACAGTTCAGAACAATCAAAAGCCGCCTAAGAAAAAGCAGAGCACATTAAGTACGTTGGCGGCTGTGTTTTCTATTTTGACATTTACTATTCCGGTTGCTGTTATTCTTGCAATAATCGACATTGCTACTGGTGATAAAAAGAATAAATTGCATACTGGTTCGTGGTTTGCCATTATATGGTGTGTTCTTGCAATCATAGTTTACAACATAGGTAACAAACCTGGTGACGATGTTTCTATACCTATTGCAGAAGTAAAAGTTTCTGTAGAATCTACAGAGGAACAGACACCGGAGCCTATCATAAATAAGTCAGATACTGTCATTTCTCCCGGTTACACATTTGATGCAGACGGTTTACAAGTCACAATAAATGACTTTGACCTTAACTTCACCGATTATGAGGATGAATACGGTTGGAATGCTCCTGCTGATGGAATGAAATACATAATGATTGATGTTTCCTATCAGAATAACAGCAAAGATGATAAGTATGTAAGTATCTATGATTTCCAGTGCTACGCAGACAATACAGATTGCGAACAGAATTACAGTGTTGTGGAAAACTCTTCGTTGAATGCGAATATTTCAAGTGGAAGAAATACCTCTTACAAAATTGCATTTGTAGTTCCACAGGATGCACAGAGTATTGAACTGGAATATGAAACAAGTATATGGACCGGTCATAAAGAAGTCATAAAATTACAATAGAATATAGGATTTTAAGGGCATTCTACGGAATGTCCTTATTTTTGTGTAAAAAAAGAATGTCCTCCACGACAAGGACACTCTTCTTTTAAAAATACATGTTTGATGCGCTTTTGCTGAAAAGTATTGCTACTGTTCAGCTGGTATAAATTATAGTTTGGTCATTTATAATTATAGCATTTGTAAAAACACTACGCAAGCATTCTCATGTAATTTTTGATAATTTTATCAGCCAGCGCAAACACATTTCTTCCATAAGTGGCTAGAAAGTCTGCGACAATCTCTTCTACCTCAATCGGCATGGTAAGGTTGTATGAAAATGCAAACGCATGGCACAACTCATGGCAGAGAACACGGTCAAAGAATGAGCCATTGATTCTGTTGGAAATATAAATGCACTGCGTATTTCTGTCTGTCATTCCAAACGTGTATGTGTTATCAGAGCGCATTAGCATAGTGCTGTGTGGCTCTACAAGCCTTAAATTCCAAACGATTCCATTTATCGTGAACATCTTACCACCTCCAACATAAAAGGGGCTAAATAAGCCCCTTATGTGTGTTATCCGATTTTTGTTACCAGTGCAGACAGCTTGCTTTTAAGGACAGACTTCTCTTCCGGTGTGGCATCATTTATGATTTCGGACATATCCGTTGCCAGTTCCGTCATGTAGGTGTTCAGGTCACGCACTTTTGCTTCCTTGTCCGCAGGAGTGTTAGCTTTGTGCAGTTCCTTATTTTCCATGTAGGCTCTACGGCTCATGCCGCTTCTACCCTCTCTTGCATCACGCATGGGGCCAGTAGATGCAGAAGATTCAGTGTAGTACATTCTTCCCATGTCTCTGTCCATGTCACGGTGATACATTTCCGGTGTCATGTGATAATAAGGCGGTTCCTCATATCCTCTACGGTAGGTTCCACGACCTTTAGGTGCAAATCTTCCATCAGCATAGCGGTAATGGTCGTAGAAACGCTTGCCACCGTCACCGTACCGTTCAAACATTTCCATGTTTTCGTCCGGGTCATAGTCCTGCATGGTTTTTGTCAGTTCCCGGTAGTACATGGCTTCGGATAAATCCTTAATCATATCAATGACGTTTCCCATTTCGCAAGTATCTACTTTGTCAATTCCTTTGTCAAACTGCGTTTTAGCGCATTCAGAAAGTTTCTCAATCATTTCATGCATTCTTTTAACATCCATGATTTTTCACCTCCTACGCTTCACGAACGGCAATTAAATTACTGTTCTGTACCTCAATAGCCTGTGTGGAAGTGTTCTGAACTGCTACCGTGCTGCAACATCCACGAGGAACATCAATATAAGCCTGCGCAGAAACATTAAAGAAATTCTCTACTGCTGCCGGAGTTACAATCATTCTTGTGGACTGTAAAGGTTCTCCGTCTACTGCCAACGCAAGGGAAATTTCCCCAACAGTTCCACCAGTGGGAATCTGAATGTTGCCGGAATAACTTACAAGGAATCTTGCCCGGCACTGATTAGTGATACCTCTAAGTTTCACAATTCCGGATCCCTCTCTATGAGTGATACAGTTACTTCCATTCACGGCAGTTTCGGTAAAGGCAACGTCCGCTCCTGCTGCCACAGTCTGTAATGCTACTGCTGTATATTCAGCCATAATAAATACCTCTCTTTCATAAAATAAAAAACCACCAACTGAATATTAGTTGATGGTTTGAAAATCCATTATTTATTTTTGTAGTCTGTAGCACACATTCCTATGCATTGCGGAGTTCCGTATTTTTCAATATAATCTTCGTCTCCGTATCGTTTAACACAAACATACATTGTATCGTGCCAATTCGTTCTCACATCTTCTGTTTTTGAAGTAGTGTCAATTACAATGTCTGATATTTCAAATGGTGCATTTGTTGCTCCTATCTTTTGGCAAAAGTCTTTGTGAATTTGATATATGTATTTTTTCATATCATCAAAGTTTTCAAATTCCCTTGCCGTTTCTAGGGATTCAGCTAATCCACCTCTATGTTGTCTGAAAATAACCATTTTGGCGCTCCTTTCTTTTTTGAAAATTGTACCACGACTTTAAAAATCCATCAACTTAATATTCTGTTTTCAATGTGCAAAAGGGCAAACATTATAGTCTGCCCTTTGATTATAAGTAATACTGCATAGCAGACATAACCATAAGGTTAAGTTACTCGATATGCAGTTTTAGCATCCGCAACCAGTGTTGCAACCACACCCGTAATATACGTTAGGGTTGGGAACCTGATATGCAGGAATAGGTGCAGGTTTCACAGTGTTGATGATCTGCTGTGTCTGAGCCGCCATCTGAGTAGTGAGAAGTGCATTCTGCCGATCCTGTGAAGCTGCTCTGCGCAGATCGTTATTCTCTGCTGTCAGAGTTGCAATCTTGTCTTGGCATAAGTAGTCAAGGATTGCTCTCGTACCGGCATTTTGACTGTCGATAATGTCACGAGTGTTGTTGTTCATGGTGTTCTGCAATGCGCAAGTATTCGTTGCCATATTGTAGTTCACACCCTGGATAGCTTCACGGGTATCGCAGCAGCACTGCGCTAACTGTGCCTGTAAAGCGTTAGCATTCTGCATTCCTGCTACGGTGTCTGCATTGATAGCCTGTTGGATGCCATAGCCGGTCTGTAAAATGTTGGTATTTACGCCATTAAATCCGGTAAGCATACCGTTGTTTACAGCGTAGAATCCGTCACACAGACCGTTGTTGATTCCGTCCAGCTTACCGATGATAGACTGGGTATCGAACCCTCTTTGCAATGCAGAATCGGTGTAGTAACTGGAATTAGAGCCATTACCGCCCCATCCATTACCGCCCCAACCGCCAAAAGCAAAGAAAAGGACGAAAATAATAATCCACCAGGCACCATCGTCACCCCATGCACCGTTGTTTCCATATCCGCTGTTGGCAGGCATAACAGGCATTGTAAAGGGAGTATTGTTACTCTCAAACATAATTTTTACCTCCGTATAAGATTTTTTATACTTAATCTTGCAAGAATTTAGTATCTACTTCATAGGAAATTGACGCTTGAATTTTTCAAATTCGGAATCAAAATCTATGCCACGTTCCTTGGCAATATTTCTACCAAAATTTTCAACACCTAATATGTCACCTTTTTGCGCCATTCCCATTACATTTCTAATCATGGGATTCTGCATCATCTGACTATTTCCCATAATCCCTTGAATTATTTGCCGTGGATTTCCAATCCCTTTAGGCATCTGCATATGGTTCATCATATTCATTCAGCATCTTCCTTTCTTTGTGCCTGTGAAGTTTTTCTTTGCGATTGCGAAGATTTCAACTGCTCAATCTTTTGCTCCAGTTCATCAAAACGCTTCATAAATACCGCTGTGGCTTCGTCTGATAGGTCAAATTTCGCCTTTTCTGTTTCTGACGGTAAATTGTTAGGGTCTGCATCTAAAACAGGCTTATAGAGCCTTGTATAGATTTTTCCATCTGCTCCCCAGGATTTAGCATAGATCTCCGACAAGTCCTGTTTGGGGAAAAATGCTGTGTTGCCATCCATAGGAACCTCATTCGGTGCTATGCACTCCTGCGCAGGCACAATGCGACCGTACATCTGTACTGCGTTTTGCTGTGTCTGTTGCATAAACTGCTGTGGCTGGAATTGTTCCTGCTGTGGCATAAATTGTCCGTACATAGGTGTCCTATACTGCGGATTGTAGTAGTTTGGATTCATAATCGGCTGTGGCATGGCTATTCTCCTTTTCTTCCATTGATTCTATCTGTTTCGCAATTTCCACTTCATCAAGTGTCTGATATGTCGGCTTGTTCAAAAGTCCCAACGGACTGAAATTCATAAGCATTACCAAGTTCTCCTATAACTTCCTCTGTGGCATGGACTACGATTGATTGATATTTAAGCGGAACACTTCCCATCTGTTCTTTACTAAAAATACGTTCCAGTGCTTCATCTGAAAATCTGAATTTTGCCATAAGGTCATCCCTCCTTATGCTTAAATTTTGGCATAAAAAAAGAGAGTGAAAATATCATTTTCCTCTCGTTAAAATATCATTTGCATAAGGCTTTTCTATGTACCAATTATGTACCAATTTTTATTAAATTATAAAGAATTATGTTAAACTACGTTAATAAATAAAATGTCAAAAATACTGATAAACACTGCATTTGCAAGGTTTTGTAAGATTATAAGAAAATACGTGAAATATGGCAAAATATAACGATACCTAATTTCATATTTTTTCATCACCTCTTAAATGCCTTGATTTTACGGCATTTCTTTCTTTATAATTTGTATTTATGTACCAATTATGTACCAATTTAGTTCAAATTACTTTCAAAGCATCTGCAACCATACTTATTTCTTTCTGCTTCTGTTCGTCTGTCGTGTGCACATAAAGATTCATTGTTATGCCTATATTTGAGTGTCCCAAAAGTGTCTGTAATGTTTTTGGCATCATTCCTGCTTCAATACATCTCGTTGCAAAAGTATGTCTTAATATGTGCATTGCAATTTTTCGTATACCTGCTTTTTCACATACTTTAAAAAGCATTGTGTCGTATGTACTATTTTTAACTGGCGTACCTTTTCTACAAACGAATACGACATCTTTCCACTCCAAAGATATAAAAGGTAATAACTGATTTTTCTTCTTCTGTAATTTCAACAATCGAATTGCTTCATCTGTCAATGGAATAGTACGATACCCGGATTTACTTTTCGGTTCTCCTTTTCTCCACTCTTTAGTCGAATGTCGGTACTCCATAGTTTTAGAAATAATCATGGTCTTATTTTTGAAATCAATGTCTTTCCATTCTAAAGCAACCAATTCACCAGTCCTTAAACCAGTCTGCAAGATAAAAAGGTATTGATATTCATAAGGGCAACCAACTATTTCATGGCAGAATTTCTTTTGATCTTCAATAGTAAGTGCTTCTTTCTTTTCTGACGGTTTTCCTATGTCGTACTTTACCATTTTAGTACATGGGTTTTTAGAAATTATGTCATTTTGATAGGCATAATCAAGCATATTATAAAGTGCTATCCTTGCTTGGTATATTGTAGTGGTCTTATAACCATCATCTGACATATTGTTCATAATCTGTTGGCAATGTATCGTATTTACTTCTTTCAGCAACTTATGTCCTATAACAGGAGCAATGTTTTTATTATATCTTTCTCTGTAATTTCTTACCGTATTCGGTCTTACTGTTTTCTCTTTTATAGAAATCCAGTAATCGTACCATGCGCTTACAATCATGTCTTGCGGAAAATCAATATTGCTATGTTCATCTGAATACTGGTTATCTGCAAGCCACTTTTGACACTCTTTTGCCTTTAAAAATAATTTTTGAATACGCCTTCCATTTTTTGAAGTGTATCTTCCAACATAATATCCGTCTTTTCTTTGGCTTATACCTTTTCCAAGTTCCTTTCCTTTTAGGTCTTTTCCCAAAACTTTACACTCCTTTCCATTTAAGAGAAAAGCCTTATGCAATCTGATATTTTATCACATAAGGCTTTGAATGTCTACAATTCCACATTGTCAGAGATAAATTTTTCAAATTCTTTTCGCTTTATTAAACGTTTTTTCCCTACAAAAATTACAAAATTACATCTTGGATTGTTGGAAATTTCTCTGATTTTATTTATTCCTATATTGCTGTATTCTGCAGCTTCATCAAGTGTTAGTGTTACTTTTTCCCATACAGGAACCGTTTTATTCAAAACTTCTTCACCTCCGATTTTATCTTTTATACTTTTTACTCTTCTGTTTACGGTTGCTATTGGAAGAAAAGTTTTTGCAGATATCTGCTCTAAACTCTTACCTCGTGCAAGCAACCAAAACACTTTCTCTTCCTCTTCCGTGAAATTGGCGTTCCGGAAGATTTCATCAAGTTCCGGCTTAGTCAGTTTTGACAACTTCATAAGCCAGTCTCCTTCGCTAAATTTCAGTTTACTCCAGATGCGCTGTCCATTCCCGAATATCTACCGGATCAATGGGGTCTGCGCATTTAGGGCATATAGGATATAAACCTTTTCTGTAATGTTCCTCCATTTCTCGGAATACTTTATTCTTTCGCATCCGTTTGAATTCAGCATCTGCCAGTTCACTGTATGTTTTGGCTTTAGATAGCATTTTTCGCTGTGCATCCTCCAGCTGCTCATATCTTTTAGCCAGTGTAACCAGCGCATCAAAGGCATCTATTGTAGCACCGCAATCTTGGCAGATTACAATCCTGTTTACCGTATCGACCTCGTAATGAGGTGGATTGCATTTGCAAAGCTTTTCTCTTCCTCGCTCGATTCTTACCAAATTGAAGAAAATAATCTCATTGTCCATAGTATTCCTCCACTAAATTCTAATTTAACTTATTTAAAACAACTCAAATAGTAACTCAAATTTTTAATTAAATTTTTCACTTCTTAACTCAAAAATTCTCCGTTAATCATTCTCTCTTCCAGGAACCCGATATATCGTTACCATGCGCATAGGTTCTGATTCCTTTCTGATGGTTTTAATACTTAATGTTCATATTTCCGTGTTCGTTAATCCAGTCTATGGCTTCTCTGTATGTAATTCCGTTATTTTCTATCACATCAAGAAGTTTGTACATTCCTGGGTGCGTTACTTTTAATCGTTCAAAGCGTCCTTCTCCCGATTTTTCAAGGTGACAACCAAATCCGCACAACACACAACCAGTTCTGGAACAACCAGTAGTTTTTAATGGTCTGTTTCCAACATCAAACAATCCATATTTATCGGATAACTCCGATAAATTCATTTGGCCCTCAACATTTCCTTCTGCTTCATAGTCGATTACAACATCACCATACACGGAACAAATAGGTATATTATAAAGTTTGATGTAAAGTAATACATCTTGTTCCGTCCAGAATGACATAGGATTACTTGTCGGAATCCTAAGATTGAATCCATTGCAACCGTTCTGTAACCATTTTTGTGTACGCAATCTACTTTCACTTGCCATAGTTGCTGTTATAGGATTTCTTCCAGTTTTTTTGTGATATTCATGTGCTGGGTTCTTTTTCATAACAGTACAGCATCTATTGCTAACATCAAACGGTGCTTCAAGAAGAAATTTATACTTCTCTTGCGAAAACTGGCTTTTATCTTCGTTAGGGATATTCGCCTTTATTGGATTGTCCTTGTTTTTTGATAGCATTCCAAGCATTATTGCAAGTCTTCGATTGTTTCCGCCTTCCTTGTTTTTCATTTTCTTGTTTAGAAAATTCGCCAATTCCTCGCACTCTTCTATATTTTCTGTCGTACCCCCCCTCGTAGGATTTTTTATAGCTACATTGTCTATTTGTTCCAAACAAGTGTGATACTTCGTACTGATATTTGTGTCTTTGCCCCTTCTAATTGCTTCCATGTGTGCCTTTTCTATAATGTCTGCATTAGAAGGGAAAAAAGGAAATTTACTGTATTTTCCTGTTCCAGTGACTTTTTCGTAATAGTACTTATACGGCTGTCTGTCTGTCTGTCTGTCTGTCAAGCATTCCACTGTTTAATATACTTGTCAAGTACCTTTTAGCACCGTAAACACTTTCAGATACTTCTTTGCTAATTAAAGGGAAGCCATACTTTCTGCAAACTTCCATGAAAGACATTTTAGGTTTCACAATATCAACATTGTCAAAAGTTTTAACAAAATCTCTTAACTCTGTATACTGTGTTGGAACATCAACAAACATGGCTGGAACATTCGGATAATCTTCTCTAACAAGATGTAATAACACTGTGCTGTCCTTACCACCGCTAAAGCTAACATACACACCGTCCTCTCCATATTCTTCAATCCATTGCCGTATACGGTATTTTGTCATTCGTATTTTGGCAGACAACGGTAATGCTTGCATTTGATATAGGTCTGTCAATGTATGTTTATTTTCCATGCCGTTATTCCTTTCTTACAATCGTTTCTGCTTGCTCCTTGTACATCCTCCCTGCCATCTGCACCAGGTAATGCTGTAAGGCTTCTGCAACACTGATTCGGTGTTTTACGCAGTATCTGTCAACGTACCGTTTAAAGTCCTCATTCTGCTCGTACAGGGCGGTATAATCAACTCGTTCCATCTGCATCACGCTCCTTTATATCAGTAGCAACATCATTCAAAATATCCTTGCAATCAGAAACAGTAGGATAACCATGTAATGCATCGAATCTTGCAAATGATTCTATAGCCTTTTCCTTAAAATCATCAACTGCCATGCAATAGATTTCTTGGAATTTCTCTTCAAACCATCCTTCGAATGTTTCTTTATCTGTTACAACTTCCACAATAAGGGTCTGTTTACTAATTTTTCCCATCTGTGTCACACTCCTTCCGGCTTCTCACACCGCTCAAATTCGATAACCCACACCCACGGTGATGCGTCCCAGCCGTAGCGGTCAATGTCAGATTTCTTGATTGTTGATTCCCACAGCCATGCAAACTGTTCCTTTGCAATTCCATATTCCTTATCAACTTCGGTTCCATAGTTCTTTTCGCTATATCCGATATCTTCATAAAAAAGATTTCCGACACCTTCATTCTCAGCGTCTTTTGGTGTAATATCCTGCAGCCGCTCCACCCTCACATCCGTAACCTTAATCCATATACGTGCGGCTTCTTTCGGCATGTGGATGGATGGGTGCCACCTTGCATCTCCATATATTTCATCTGTTGCCCGGTACATATAACAGCCACAGCTTTTATTCAAGACGCTCTGTTGTGGTTCTCGGTAACAATTTCCATGTTCGTCTCCCTCACAACAACAACATTCAAAATGTTCCCATGTTTCTCGGACATAAAGGATATCGCACGGCTGATATGGCAGCTTAAAGAATTTTTCTCCGTAACCATCTGCAAATGTACCTCTGCACGATATGCACCCTTTAGGTGTAAAAGCGGTATATCCCCATACTGCATCATTTGGAATGAATCCCTTTACAATCCGTCTGGTACAAGTCTTTCTTCCGTCCAGATTTGCCCTAACCATTTCCGTATTGAATAAAATCGGTTTAATTGCCATCTGTGCCACCACCTTTCACAATTTCAATCAAATCATCCACCAAATCCTTGACCTCATACATCATCATAGTGTCGTAGGATTTTGACTGCTGATCTTTTGTCTTATTTCCATACTTCGTACAGTCTTTCAGGAATGCTGTGCGTTCTTCAAACTGCTCCGTAACCGTGCCCGGGTCGTAGGCGGTTGGCTGTGCATCAATAACCTCTCCTAATGTTTTTAAACTTACACATTGAAAATTATTCTCAAATGTGCCTGCACACTTACAATTTTTCTTTAGTAAATTCTCATCAATCAGTCTTCCCATCGTTCGCCCTCCTGTTCCAATCATCAAACGATTTTAATACACTTTCCAGCATTGGCTTACTGACCATACAATTACCGCCATTGTAGTCACATTTACAGTCTGCCAGATACCCACATCCGCTGCAGATTGTTTTTGCAGCTATTCTTTTTGCTTCATCAACTGATAATCCCTTTTTCTGTTTCTCCACAGCTTCACGGCATTCCTCCACCGTACCTATCTGGCGGTACTGTTTTAATTCTTCCAACCACTCGGCAAGTTGCCTATGATAACTACGGCAATCATTACAGTCTGCTCCGTCCTTGCAAATAATATCGCACGGCTGTGAGTATTCGATTTCAGTTGTTATAGCTTCATCAATCGTCATTCTTCCTCCTCCAACAGTTCCGGATTGTCAAAACAGTTACCAAGAATCTCAATTTCATCACAACACGGCAGATATTCAAAGTTTGATTCGTAATTTTCTTTGCCATTTGTAGCTTTGAAATCTAATTCCGATTCATCCCATACCACCTGAT